>Ga0209555_10000025_pt1 | contig 111801 bp, 65 predicted proteins | sample SaaInl85LU_5_DNA_FD_184643 | JGI IMG/M metagenome (GOLD analysis project Ga0209555, IMG submission 184643) | Marine microbial communities from expanding oxygen minimum zones in the Saanich Inlet - ESP_85LU_5_DNA (SPAdes) (version 2) | ecosystem: Environmental > Aquatic > Marine > Intertidal...
GCGATAAAAAAGATAGGTAGTTATGGTAAATATGCAGCACTTACTGCATTAGGTACCTATATGATTTTAAACCCACAGAAAGCTCAGGCACAAAGTCCTGAAGCTCCTGGAACAGGTTTTTAATCAGTAATAAAATTTATTTTTAGAAATCCCAATTTTATAAAATTGGGATTTTTTTATGTTTATAAACCATATAGTACAGGACACAAATTTAAGTTGTTAATTATAATTTGCAATTCATTTTTTATGTTTTTTACCGATTAAATTGCAATCCAATACTAATAAATAATAAGCCAAATTAAATTTTATGTCAAATATTTACAAATCACTTTTCTTACTTACATTTATAAGTGTTTTGTCAATTTCTTGTAAAAAAAAACAAGTTGTAATAAAATCTAAAGGAAACAGGGTTCAATACAATTTTAATCTGGATTGGAAATTCATTAAAGAAAATCCAGAAAATGCTCAAAATATAGATTTTGACGATTCAGATTGGATTACAATAAGTACGCCACACACTTTTAACGATGTAGATACTTTTGATGATATGAGTTTGGGTGGTCATAAAGGTGAAAAAAACCAATGGAGGGGTACAGTCTGGTACAGAAAACACTTTAAACTTCCAAAAGAAGATTCAGAAAAAAAAGTGTTTATAGAGTTTGAATCTGTACGTCAAATAGCAGATGTATATATCAATGGAAAATATCTAGGTCAAAATCAAACAGGCTTTATTCCTTTTGGTTATGATATTAGTGAACATTTAAAATTTGGTTCAGAAGAAAATATTATTGCTGTAAAAGTAAATAACGACAGGAATAGTGATAATTTTAGAGACAATGATCCTTTAGTATGGAATCACGAGCATTGGCATCCAACTCACGGAGGAATTTACAGAAATGTGTTCTTACACACCATGGATCCTTTACACATTACATTGCCATTGTATGACAATTTAGAAACTGTTGGAACTTACGTATATGCAGAAAATATTAGTGCAGAAAATGCAGATGTAACTACAAATGCAGAGGTGAAAAATGATTATAATACAGCTAAAAATGTAACATATTTAACGCAAATTGTAGATAGAGAAGGTAAAGTTGTTGCAACATCTACAGCAAATAAAGAATTAAAAGCAGGAGAAAAATACACGTTTTCTACAACTGCTAGTGTTAAAAATCCAAATCGTTGGTATACACGTAAACCTTATATGTATAAGGTTTTAACCTTTTTAAAAGAAGGAAATACTATTGTAGATAGATACGAAACTCCTTTAGGAATTCGTAGTTTCGATTTTAATAAAGATGCTGGTTTTTATAATAATGGCGAACATGCAAAATTACATGGTTGGGGACAAAAACCAACCAATGCTTGGGCAGGTTTAGGTGCAGCTTTGCCAGATTGGTTAAGAGAATACACTTTTAAGATGATGGATGAAGCTGGAGGTAACTTTATTAGATGGGGACATTGTGCAGGTTCACCAGCAGAAATTGCTTTAGGAGATAAATATGGTTTTGTAACTTTAATGCCAGGAGTTTCTGGGGAATCTCAAGATGAAGGAGAAGTTTGGGATATTCGTATCAAAGCTTTTAAAGATATGATTGTGTATTACAGAAATCATCCTTCTATTTTTATTTGGGAAGGTGGTAATTGGGCAGAAACAGAGGTACATTATAAAGAAATTTTAGACATCATAAATACCTTTGATCCTAAAGGGAAACGTTTAATGGGAAACAGAAGATCAGATACTAAAGTAGAATCTGAAAAATATGTAACCATAGAAATAGGTACAGAAGGTTGGGAAAGAGAATTTGAAAGGTTACCAATTATAGAAAGTGAATACATGAGAGATGAGGCTCCTAGGCGTATTTGGGATCAATTTTCCCCTGATGATAATTTTTATAATCACCCTAATATAGACAGAAATACATACGATTTAAATTCAGAAGAATTTGCAGTAGGTCAAGTAAGCCATTGGTGGACAAAAATGGGCAGAAAACCATTTCATGTGGGTGGTGCAAATTGGGTGTTTTCAGATGGTACTCATGGAGGAAGAAACCCAACAGAAGTAACAAGAGCAAGTGGAGAGGTAGATGCTGTTAGATTGCCAAAAGAAGCTTTTTATACTGTAAAAGCAATGTGGAGGCCAGAAGCACAAATTCACTTAGTTGGGCATTGGAACTACAAGGAAGGTACTATAAAAGACATGTATGTAGTTTCTAATTGTTCTTTAGTAAAACTATATGTAAACGGAAAATTATTAGATACAGATTCAGAACCAGAAAATGGTTATGTATTTAAATTCCCAAAGATTACTTGGCAAAAAGGAGAAATAAAAGTAGAAGGTTATTTAAATGATAAATTATTAGTTTCTCAAACAAAAAAGACGATTGGAAAACCTGTTGCCATTAAATTAACACCAATTACTGGTGCAAAAGGATGGCTTGCAGATGGTTCTGATATTGCCTTAGTAGATTTTGAAGTGGTTGATGAAAATGGAGATAGATGTCCATTAGATGCAGATCGCGTAGACTTTACAATTTCTGGCCCAGGTGTTTGGAGAGGAGGTTACAATAGTGGAAAAGAAAATTCTACAAATAATTTATTTTTAGATACAGAAGCTGGTATTAATAGAGTTGCAATTCGTTCTTTATTAGAAGCAGGAGAAGTAACTATAACAGCATCTAGAAAAGGCTTACAATCAGCAAGTATTTCGTTGAATTCTAAATCAATTTCTATTGTTGATGGATTGACAAAAGAACTTCCTCAAGTATATTACCAGGGTACTGTTGTAGAGGAGCCAACACCCGTTCACATTCCGGAAATGCCACCGTATGTTGCTGGTGTTAAAAATAGAAGTAAATTATTTACCAATTTTAGCTATACAGGAGATGGCAAAGCCATGTTAAGAACTACCATGAATTGGGGTAAAAAAGCATACACAGATGTAGATCAAAATTATACAGTTATTCCGGGATATTTAAGATTTGGAGAATATATAAGAACTCCAAATTCTGATAACAAATATTGGGCTAGAGATCAGTTGCAGTTTATTGCTGGAGCAGATATGCACATTTATATACTACATGATGATCGTGTAAAAAGACCTGCTTTTTTATTAGAAGACTACAAAGATAATGGAGACAATGTAAAGGTTGGAGATGTTGTAATGTCTGTTTTTAAAAGAACCGCCAAAAAGGGAGAAAGTATCATTATGGCAGGTAATAGTGATAATGGTGTGCCTAAACAAAGTAGGATGTATACTGTTATTGGAAAAAAAGTAAAGTAAAAAATGAGTGTAAAAAATATTAATTGGGGTATTATTGGTTGCGGAGATGTCGCAGAAATAAAAAGTGGGCCTGCTTTTCAGAAAGTAGAAAATTCCGCCCTAATTAGTGTAATGAGAAGAAATAAAGAAAAAGCAAAAGATTTTGCAAAAAGACATAACGTTGCTCATTGGACATCAAACGCCATAGACATTATTAATCATAAAGATATTAATGCTGTTTATATTGCAACACCACCCTCTTCTCATTTAGAATATGCATTAAAAGCAATAGAAGCTAATAAACATGTCTACCTTGAAAAACCAATGGTGTTAAACAGTAAAGAAGCAAGCATATTGTCTAAAGCTGTTAAAAAAGGAAATACAAAAGTAACTGTTGCGCACTACAGAAGAAAATTGCCAAATTTTATTGCAGTAAAAGAAATGTTAGAGGCAGAACTAATAGGAGATGTTACCCATGCAATGCTTACTATTTCTCAATCAAAAAAAGCAAATTTAATTACCAAAACAGCTGTAAATTGGAGGGTAAACCCAGAAATATCAGGAGGTGGTTATTTTCATGACATTGCTCCACATCAAATAGATTTAATGTACTATTATTTTGGTGATATAGATACTATGAAAGGAATTGATATAGAAAACTATAAACGTTCTAAAGATGTTGTGAAAGGAGAAATACAATTTAAAAACGGAGTTCAGTTTAAAGGAAGTTGGAATTTTAACGCTTCTACAGATATAGACAATTGTACAATTTATGGAGAGTACGGTACCATCTCTTTTTCTTTTTACGGGAATGAGATTAAGGTTACTTTAGAAGAACACACACAAACATATACATTTAACAACCCAAAACATGTGCAACAACCATTGATAGAAAAAACAGTTGCTTATTTTCTAGGCGATACTTCAAACCCTTGTTCTATTGAAGAAGGAGTAGTTGTAACACAAGTTATGGATACTTTTTGTGGAATTAAATAGATGAGCAGAAATATTAAGATGCATAAATTGACTTTTATTTTACTGATTTTTATGTCAGTACCAATTGTTGCGCAAAATCCAATTGTACCTAATCAAGGTTTAAACGATCCTCATATTCATATATTTAATGATACAGCATATGTGTATGCATCGCATGATAAATCTGCAAATAATAAGAAATTTATTATGGAAGATTGGTGGGTTTGGTCTTCACCAGATTTAGTTAATTGGACAAAAGAAAGTGTTTTAAAACCACAAGACACCTACATAGGTAAAGATTTTACCAGCTGTTGGGCAACAGATGTTGCATATAAAAACGGAAAGTATTATTGGTATTTTTCTGAAGGAAATCAGCAAACAGGAGTTGTTGTGGGAGATTCTCCTGTGGGGCCTTGGAGAGATCCTTTAGGAAAACCACTTTTAATGTCAGAATTAACACCTACAGATGAATATGATATGGCTATTTTTGAAGAAAATGGCGCTCATTATATCATTTTTGGTGTTTGGGAGTATTACATTGCTAAGCTGAATGATGATATGATTAGTTTGGCAGAGAAACCCAAAAAGCTCATTGTTAACAACCCAAGAGGCCCATATAATTTAGACGGTAAAAATTTAGAAAAACCAACCGATGACAAGCCTTTTGTGCATAAATATAATGGTAAGTATTATTTGTCTTGGGGGTGTTTTTATGCAATGGCAGATAATTTATACGGGCCTTATTATTATAAAGATACTGTTATAAAACAAGAAAGTTTTGCAGAAGGGTATGATGCTCCAACTTGGCCAACAGGTTTTTTACAAGGTAGACACGGTTCTTTTTTTGAATGGAACAATCAGTGGTATTATGCTTATTGCGATATCAGCCAGACCGGAAACAGATATTTTAGAGATACATTTATTAGTTACGTTCACTATAAAGAAAATGGAGAAATGGCTACAATTAGAGTTGATGGAGTTGGTGTAGCAAATTACGATGCAAATTCTAAAATAGAAGCAGAAGATTATTTTAAAGCTAATGGAGTAAAGAAAGAAGAAACTAATAGTGGTTTTGTAATAACAACAACAGACACAAAAAGTTATTTAAATTTTACGAATGTAAAAGGTTTAAAGAATACATCAAAATTAACTTTAAAAACTTCAGCAAAAAAGGAAGGGAAATTTATAATAAAAATATTAAAAGATAGTTTGCAGGGAGAAATGATAGCTTCTAAAGTTTTTGAAATAAAACAGAGAAATCAATTTAAAGAGATATCTTTCGAACTTAAAAAGCTAACATCAAAAGAAAATATATATTTAACCATAGAACAATTAACAAACAATCAATTACAAATTGATTCATTTTCATTTTCAAAATAAAAACAACTGATGAAAAAATTACTAATTTTAAGTTTATCAATTACTCTTTTTTATGCTTGTGGAGAAATAGCCTCAAAAAAAGATTACAAAGACGCTTCCTTATCAATAGATGAAAGAGTAGAAGCTTTATTACCACTAATGTCTACGGAAGAAAAAGTAGCTCAAATGAGAATTTTTCATGCAAATATTGGTGCAAAACCAGATGCAAACGGAAATTTAAAATTATCTGATAGAGTTATTAAAAAACTAAAATTAGGTATTGCAGGTGTAAAAAATCCAGGAGAACATATAGATCCTGTGGCTGCAGCGAAAATGAATAATGAATTGCAGAAATACATCATAGAAAATAATAGATGGGGTATTCCTGCATTGTTTGTAACAGAGTCTTATAATGGCGTAGATGCAGCTGGTTCTACTGTTTTTGGTAGACCAATGACATCTGCAGCTTCATTTAATCCAGAATTGGTGCAAAGACAGTGGGATGTTGTTGGTAAAGAAGCGCGTTTAAGAGGTATGCATATGTGTCATTCACCAGAAGCAGATATTGTTAGAGATCCGCGTTTTGGTAGAATGAGTGAGGCTTTTGGAGAAGATACTTATTTAACGACACAAATGGTAAAAAATGCTATTATTGGTGTGCAAGGTAATTATGTAGGTTTAGGAAATGGAACTCATATTGGTGCTGTTGCAAAACATTTTGCAGGATACGGACAAGTGTTAGGTGGTTCTAATTTTGCTGCCATAGAAATATCTGAAAGAACGTTAATTGATGAAATTTATCCACCTTTTGAAGCAGCAGTAAAAGAAGCAAAAACATTAGGAATTATGGCTTCTCATGGAGATTTAAATGGGGTGGCTTCTCATGGTAGTCCAGAATTATTAACAGGAGTATTAAGAGATCAATGGGGTTTTGATGGGTATGTAGTTTCAGATTCTAATGACATTGCACGCTTGTACTATTTTATGGGAGTTGCAGAGTCGCCAGAGGCAGCTGCACAAATGGGCTTAGAAGCTGGTATTGATATCGATTTATATGCAGAAGATTCTTACTCTTATTTGCCTAAAATGGTAGAAAAAAATCCTGAATTAATGAAACTAATAGACCGATCTGTAAGACGTGTTTTAAGAACAAAATTCATACTAGGTTTGTTTGATAATCCTTATATCGATTTAGAAGAAACTAAAAAAGGTGTGCGTGCAGCAAGTTCTTTAGAGTTAGCTAAAGAGTCTGATTTAGAGTCTGTTATTTTGTTAAAGAATGACGATAATACATTGCCTTTAAACAAAAACAAATCTACAAGAGTAGCATTATTAGGGCCTTTATTAAAAGAAAACACTAAAGAAATGTTTGAAGCTGCTATAGGTGATGCAAAAGTTAAATTTATTGCAGAAAAAGGGTTTAACTTAACAAATGAAAAAGGAGGAGCTCCAGAATTATTAAAGAGAGATCCAAAAGCAATTGCCAAACTTGTAAATACCGCTAAAAGAGCAGATGTTGTAGTCTTGTTTTTAGGAGGAGATGAGTTTACTGCAAAAGAGGCATATTTTAGCAATAGTACTTTAGGAGATAGAGCTACTATAGATCCTGTGGGGCCACAAGACGAGTTGGTAGAAAAAATTACAGCATTAGGTAAAAAAGTAATTGTGGTTTTAAAACACAGAAGAACGTTATCTATTAATACAATTGCAAAAGAGGCAGATGCTATTTTAGATACTTGGGATTTAAGCGAATTTGGAGATCATTCTACCGCTAAAATTATTTTTGGTGATGTTTCTCCTTCAGGGAAATCTCCTGTTACCATTCCAAGGTCTATCGGGCAATTACCATATCATTATAGTATGAAAGAAATCAACTATAAAAAAGAATACTTATTTTTAGAGAAAGGACCAATTTATCCTTTTGGACATGGTTTAAGTTATGGTGATTTTGAGTATTCAGACATTAAACTTTCTAATTCAGAAATTACACCAGAGAGCGAAATTATTGCAAGTGTTACAGTTACCAATAAAGGAAATGTAAAAGCAAAAGAAGTTGTGCAGATGTATTTGAAAGATGAAATAGGATCTGTAACAAGACCAGATAAAGAATTAAAAGGTTTTGATAAAATTGAATTAGCAGCAGGAGAAAGCAAAACCGTATCATTTACCATTAACCCAAAAATGTTAGAATTTACAGGTATTTCTATGGAAAAAGTTTTAGAGGCAGGAGATTATACTGTAAAAATAGGAACTTCATCACAAGAATACTTAGAAACAACATTTAAATTAAAAAAATAAATAGTTATGAAAAAATCACTTTTAACATTATTGTCGGTTGTTCTCACGCTTTTTAGTTGTTCAGTTTCACAACAAACAACTGCTCAGAAATCTTTAGATTTAGACAATAGAGCCATTGAAAAATCGATGATTAAAGCCCTAGAATGGCAAGAAGCACATCCTATTTTTGCAATTGCACCAACAGATTGGACTGCAGGGGCTTATTATACAGGTGTTGCAAGAGCCCATAAGACAACTAAAAACATGATGTATATGGCTGCTTTAAAAAATCAAGCGGTTTGGAATAAATGGGAAACTTATAAACGCCTGCACCATGCAGATGATGTAGCCATTTCTTATAGTTATTTATATGTGGCAATGAATGAAAATAGAAGAAATTTTGCTGATTTAGAGCCAACAAAAAAATTCTTAGACACTCATTTATACGAAGATAATAATTGGAAAGCTGGTAAAGATAAAAGTCACGAAGCAAAAACAATTTTATGGTGGTGGTGTGATGCCTTGTTTATGGCGCCTCCGGTAATTAACCTGTATGCAAAGTATGCTAAAGAGCCAAAATACCTAGAAGCAATGCATACTTATTATATGGAAGCTTATAATAGATTGTATGACAAAGAAGAAAACTTATTTGCAAGAGATATGCGTTTTGTTTGGCAAGAAGATGGCAAAGAAAGAAAAGAACCAAACGGTAAAAAAGTATTCTGGTCTAGAGGAAATGGTTGGGTAATTGGTGGTTTGGCCTTACTTTTAGAAGATATGCCTAAAGACTATAAACATAGAGATTTTTATGTCAATTTATATAAGGAAATGGCAGCAAGAATTTTAGAAATTCAGCCAGAAGATGGGTTGTGGAGAACAAGTTTATTGAGTCCAGAATCTTACAATCATGGAGAAGTTAGTGGAAGTGGTTTTTATACCTTTGCTTTAACTTGGGGTATTAACAATGGTTTGTTAGATAAAAAACATACACCAGCAGTTAAAAAAGCATGGAATGCATTAGCGGCGTGCCAACATGAAGATGGTAGAGTAGGTTGGGTACAAAATATTGGTGCTTTTCCAGAACCTGCATCTGCAGACAGCTGGCAAAATTTTGGCACTGGAGCATTTTTAATGGCAGGTAGCGAGATTTTAAAGTTGAAGTAAAACTTCGATTTTAATCAGAATAATTTAAAAGTCGAGGATTCAATCTTCGATTTTTTTTTACGAGCTAATTATATCAGGATAAGACAGGATGGAGCTTTTTCTATATAAAAGTACTTTTATAAACAAATCAATATAATAAAGAATGAAAAATACGATAGGAAAAAGAATAGCTTTCTTAGTTTTTTTGGTAAGTCTATTCGTTGGATGTACCTCTGAAAATCAAACTTCACCAAAGAGTGAAAAAGATCAAAAAATAGCAGAAAAAGTATCAGACTTAATCAATAAGATGACTTTGGATGAGAAAATTGCTGAAATGACGCAAGATGCTCCTGCAAATGATCGATTAGGAATTCCATATATGAAGTATGCAGAAGCATTGCATGGGGTTTGGCTTGTACTAGATTATTATGGAAATACAACAGCATATCCACAGGCGATTGCTGCTGCTTCTACTTGGCAGCCCGAATTGGTTAAAAAAATGGCATCACAAACAGCGCTAGAAGCAAGAACTTTAGGAGTTACACATACTTATTCGCCTAATTTAGATGTAATTTCTGGCGATCCAAGATATGGTAGAGTAGAAGAATCTTATGGAGAAGATCCTTACTTGGTATCTAGAATGGGTGTTGCATTTATTCAAGGTTTACAAGGTATGGGTGATGAACGATTTGATGAAAACCATGTGATTGCAACAGCAAAACATTTTATAGGGTATCCAGAAAATAGACGTGGTATTAATGGTGGTTTTAGCGATATGTCTGAACGTCGTTTAAGAGAGGTTTATTTACCACCTTTTGAAGCTGCTATAAAAGAAGCAAAAGTAGGTGCTATCATGCCAGGACATCAAGATTATAATGGAGTTCCAAATCACATGAATACTTGGTTACTAAAAGATATTTTACGAGATGAATTAGGTTTTGATGGTTTTATTGTTTCAGATAATAATGATGTTGCTCGATTAGGAACCATGCATTTTATTGCCGAGACTAGAACAGAATCAGCTATTTTAGGTTTAAAAGCTGGTGTAGATATGGACTTGGTTATTGGAAAGAATGAGAAGTTAGCAGCCTATAATTCTAAAGTACTGAAAGATACTGTAACAAAGAATCCAAAATTATTAAAATATATTGACAAAGCAACATCTCGTATTTTAACCGCAAAATATCAATTGGGTTTATTTGATACAGCACCAAAAGAAATAGATACCAAAACAATAAATGCTGGTAGAAAGGAACATCAAGATTTTTCTTATGAAATGGCAAAAAAAGCAATTATTTTATTAAAGAATGAAAATAATGTTTTGCCTTTAAACCTCTCTAGTATAAAGTCTTTAGCAGTTATTGGCCCAAATGCTCATGAAGAAAGACCAGCAAAGGGAACCTATTCTTTGTTAGGAGGTTATTCAGGATTGCCACCATTTTATGTTTCGGCATTAGATGGTATTAAAGCTAAAGTTGGCGATAATGTAAAAATTAATTATGCAAAAGGGTGCGATTTATTAAGCAATTCAAAAGCAGGATTTCCAGCAGCAATTGCAGCAGCAAAAAAGTCGGATGCTGTAATTTTAGTAATTGGGGGTTCTAGAAAAACAGGTGGAGAAGGCGTAGATAGAGCAGATTTAGATTTATATGGTGTACAAAAAGAATTGGTAAAAGCAATTCATAAAACAGGTAAGCCAGTAGTCGCTGTTTTAATAAATGGTAGACCATTATCAATCAATTATGTAGCAGAAAATATCCCTTCAATTTTAGAAACGTGGTATTTAGGTATGCGTTCTGGAGATGCTATTGCAGATGCTATTTTTGGTGATGTAAATCCAGGAGGTAAATTAACAGTTTCTTTTCCAAGATCTGTAGGGCAAGTTCCAGTAACTTATTTACAGCGTCCAGATTTTATTGGATCAGGAAAAGGGCAGTTTAAAGATGCAGATAAATCGCCTTTATTTCCTTTCGGATTTGGTTTAAGTTATACCACATTTAAATACAGCACTCCTAAATTTAAAAACGCTAGTATTTCTATTGATGAAAGTACAACAGTTTCAGTTGATGTTACAAACACAGGAGAGAGAGCTGGAGATGAAGTAGTACAAATGTATGTAAGAGACGATTTTGCTTCTGTTGGGCGTTATAACAAAATGTTAAAAGGTTTTGAACGCATTTCGTTACAACCAGGAGAAACCAAAACTGTTACTTTTAAATTAGGATTTGATGAGTTAAATATTTTAAATCAACAAATGAAAAAAGTGGTAGAGCCAGGTACTTTTACTATTTCTGTGGGAGCATCTTCACAAGAAAAAGATTTAAAGAAAGCAACTTTAATTGTGAAATAGTTTAAATTTTAGTATAAGGATAAAAGAAATACTCTAATAATTAAATTATTTCCAAAATAGCATCATCTATGTATAAAAATAGCAAAAATGGATTTTAAATTAATAATTGCTATTTGTTTATTATTAACAACATCAGCAACTCATTCACAAGCTATTATTCACACTGGTAAGACTTTTGACGCCAACTCAGGTGCTGGAACCATACGCTTAGATGCTAGCAATAATGGCTCAAGAATTACCGACTGTACTTTTATCAATTATAAAGATCCAATCATCTCAATAATTGGTGCAACAGACGTTATTATTGATAACTGTAAATTTATTGATGCTCCTGGAAAATTGTTAGATAGAGACATACATGCCATCAATATTGGTAGTGAGGGACATGATATTATCGTTCGCAATTGTACATTTCGCGACATTGGAGCAGATGGATTCCAATGTGGTCATAGTGGAGGTAACATCACAAATATTACCATTGAAAACAATCTCTTTGAAGTTACTAAACCGCGAACTGGTGAAAATGGTGTTGATATAAAACAAACAATTGGTCCAATCTATGTTCGTAATAATGTGTTTAAAGGATTTAGACCTTGTGAGAAAGATACACAACATGGATGCACAGGAAGTTCAGGAGAAGGACTTGTAATGCACTTAGGTACAAAAATGTCATTATTGAAGGCAATCGATTTACTGATTGTATAGATGGCATTGAAATTGAAAATGCAGGTAGTACTGAAGATGTTATTATAAGAAATAATGTTTTTCATGATAACCTTGAACAAGGTCTCAATGCAAGAATAGGTGTTAATCTTCGTGTTTATAACAATACATTTGTAAACAATGGAAAAAGGCATGTTCGTTTTCAATCTAATAATATTACAGGTGCTAATAAAAACAATTTCTATGTTGGAAATGGTACTAGTTTTGAAAACGATCAAATGGGTGGAGAAGGAAACCTTGTTATTGAAAATGTAGCAGATGCAAAATTTGTTGATGTCAGTCAGCATAACTATCGTATTCAAAGTAATTCACCAGCAATAGATGCAGGAGTAGAGGTTAGTGAAGTTACCAAAGATTTGGGTGGTGAAAATCGACCTGTAGATGGATTATATGATGTTGGTGCTGATGAATATTATGCATCCCTTGGTCTGGAAGATTCGTATTTAGATAAAATTCAAATATTTCCAAATCCAGTAGATCATAATAAGTTGTTTTACAATCTAACAGATAGTACAATTATAAAGAACTTTTACTTGAGGGATATAAATGGACGTAAAATTTATTCTGTGAATTCTTTTAACCAAAATTATATTGATGTAAAAAATATTCCAACAGGAATCTATTTTGGATATTTTGAATTAAATTCAAAACTTGTAATTAAAAAAATAGTAATTCAATAATTCAGAAATGAATTTTTTTGGTGCTAAAAGCACTAATCATCTCTATTGTCATAGTGCTGGAAAATGAGAATACTATTCGGATTAATAACTTTCTAGAATCAGTTTTAAATCAAATAAAATGATGTCTAATGTGTTTCAATTTACAGATTTTTTAAGTTTGTAATTGATAATTTTCACAAAAGCTTTTTTTCGTAATACAAATGCACCTATATCCGAAAAGTTTTTTATTGTAAGTTATTCAGGTAAACATAAAAGCAGATAATTGCAATTAAAAAAGCCAGTAAATTTTATTTACTGGCTTTTTATTTGATAATCTTAATTAAAAAGATTTTAGTTAATTTCTCATAATAATTAGAGATACTTTATTTCTGAACTATTTCATGTGTTGTATTTGCCCATCTAATTTGTGCTCTACCTCCTCGAACACGATATGCACCATATCTAATTTTTGATTGTGTTCCTCTATCAGGCTCAGGAATATTCCAATTAAAAGCTTCATCACCAATTATTGCATTACAATAGTGTATTTTTTTAGAAGCGTCGCTTGGGTCTTCTTTAAAACCTACCTCCATTACAAAAGAAGTAATCTCGTTTTTATTAACTCGTTTTAATAACACAACTTCTCTACCACTACCTTCTCCACCACGTACTAATATACGTTCTGCATAAATATCAAACGCAACCTGTTTATCTGCGTTAATACCTGTACCGTAAACAGGATGTGCTCTATATAAACAAATAGCAGGATCTGCAGAACCACCTCCACCAGTATGTTGACCCTTAGCTTGAGCTATATAACTTCCACTAGATCCAAAAGAACCTGTATCTCCAACTTCTAATATTCTAAAATCTCCTGTAAATTTTGTAAATGAACCCACATTAGTGTTTGCTATAGGTAATGAGCGTTCCATTCTTGGTTGCAAAGAGGTGCCGAAATGATTTGATCCATCTGTTATATTATATATCCCCCAAGTAAGGCCGTCAATAGTGCTCTCACTATAATTTGAATAGCAAGTTCTGTCGTCTATAGTTCCAACATTAACAGGGTTTGGTAAATCTGGGGCATTTCTATCTGGATTTTTAAATTCATCTGAACAACTGATATCTGAACTTGTATCTTCATCACTACTTACAACCACAGGATCGGGCTCAGGATCAGGCTCAGGATCAGGGTCATAGTTAAATATGATGTCATTTTCAGAAAGACCTCCTTCATCTGATGAACAGGAAAAGAAAGTAGTAAAAACTACAAATGATATAATTGAAATTATCTTGTAAACAAATTTTGATTTGAACATAATTTTAAATTTATTATAAAGATAAAGTATTCTTGGAGATAAACTATCCTGTGGAATACTGAAAATAGAAAATTACAGCATGAGAAGCACTTATTCTTTTAGGTCAAAAGTCAATTTTAACGATGGTTTAGTCTTAGTAATATTGATTTATAAAACTTTTACCTGATGCAGCAGGATACGATAAAATAAATAAAATAGTTATTTTATTTTACAAATCCAATAAATTATGTTTAGAATTTTATACCTATTTATAATGGCTTCTATTGTTAGTTGTCACCACAAAAATGATGTAGATTTTGTTACTACATCTCAAATGAATTTTAAAGAATTATCTCAAAATTTTAAAAACCCAACAAAAGCATATCATCCAGAAACTTGGTTTCATTTAAACGGTAATAATATTAGCAAAGAAGGTTTAAAATTAGATCTACAGGCTGTTAAAGATGCTGGTTTGCAAGGCATTCATTTGTTTAATAAAGCAGGAAGATCTTATCCAAACGTAAAACCAATTAAAATTTTATCTCCAGAATGGGAAGACATGATTCGTTTTGCAGCAGAAGAATGCCAGCGATTGGGTTTGAAATTTACCATGCAAAATTGTCCTGGTTGGTCTATGACAGGTGGTCCTTGGGTTCCTGTAGAAGAAGCGCAAAGAGAAATGGTAGAAACGGTCTATCACATTTCTGGAAACCAACAATTTAATGAAGTTTTAGAAATCGATTCTTTATATCATACTCCAGATTATAATTACAAAGAGGTACAAGTGTTGGCTTTTCCGACAATTGAAGGAGATAATTTAGCACCTTTTAAACCATCTAAAATAGAAACAAACAATAGTTTAGTGCCTTGGGAAGCTATTTTTAATCCTAATTCTAAACTTAATGTAACTCGTAAAACAACGCAATTAGACAAACCATTAGACGAATACAGAAAACAAGGAATTTCTATAATCAATCATAAAGAAACTTTTGTTAAAACTACGTTTGATCAAGAGGTTACAATACGTTCAATTGTTTTGCCACAGTCTCGTCACATGATTTTGAATTTTGAATATCCAAGGGTAGATGCTGCTATTAAAGTTGAAGCTTTTGTAAATGGAAAATTATCAGAAATTACCACTTTAAACCTACCAGATACTAATTGGAATGACAGACGTAAGCATTTAACATTGGCAATTCCAGAGACAACAGCTAAAGAATTTGTATTTACTTTTAAAGGCAAACACGCTATAGCTCCAGAATTCATTCGACTAAGTGCAAAACCAAAATTACACAATCACGAAGCAAAAGCTGGTAAAGTCTTAAGACGTCTAGAAAAAAGGGTGAATTCCACTTTCTCAGAAAACACTATTATAAAATCAGAAGCTATTTTAAATATTACTGATAAATTGTCTGCTGATGGAAAATTAAGTTGGAACGTTCCAGAAGGGAATTGGACAATCATTAGGTTTGGACATGTAAATATGCGTTTAAAAAATAAACCAGCAGTTCCAGAAGCCACAGGTTGGGAATCTAGTAAGTTAGATAAAGTTACGATAGAAAATCATTTAAAAAACGGAATGATTGGAGATTTAATTAAAGATGGTGGCCCAATAGGAGGTGGAAAATTAAATGGTTTATTAATTGATAGTTGGGAAAGTCACGTGCCAACTATGACAATGAATTCTGAAGATTTATTTAAAGAGTTTAAAAATCGAAGAGGCTATTCTATGAAAAACTATTTGCCAGCAACCATGGGTTATGTTGTAGAAAGTACAGAAATAACTACAAAGTTTTTAAGAGATTTACGACAAACCATGGATGATATTTTTATTGATAATTTCTTTAAACATTTTGCAACAGTAGCCAATGAAATGGGTGCAGATGTTTATACGGAAGGTGCAGGAGGAGAAGTGTTGCCGATAGATCCTATGCGATATTATGGTGTTAGCGATATTCCAATGACAGAATTTTGGTATCCTAAATCTCCATCAGCGCAAAATGAATATGCAAAACCAATTTACAATGCGGCATCTGCGGTACATTTGTATAACAAACCAAAATTAGCAGCAGAAGCGTGTACGCAGGTAGGTGTAAAATGGAATGAACATCCATTTTCTGTAAAATATTTAATTGATTATAACTTTACTAAAGGAGTAAATCATTTGGTTTTTCATACGTTTTCTCACACACCTCAAACAGATGTTTTTCCAGGGTCTAGTTTTGGTGGTAATATTGGTTTTCCCTTGGTAAGGCAACAAACTTGGTGGAAATATATGTCTGATTGGACAGCATATTTAACCAGAAATCAATATGTATTGCAACAAGGCGAATATGTAGCAGATGTATTAAGATATTATGGAGATCATTTTGATAGACCGCCTTTTGATTTAGACGCCTTTCCTAAAGGATATAAATTCGACTATTTAAACCAAGAAATCTTACAAGAAAAATTAAGTGTAAATGAAGGTGAAATTCATGTTGAAAATGGAGGAGATTACAGGGTTATTACTCTAAGAGATTCTGAGAGTATGATGTTATCAACTCTAAAAAAAATTAAAGAATTGGTTTTAAATGGAGCTGTAATTTTAGGAGATAAACCGAAAGATTCTCCAAGTTTAATTGATGGTACACAAGATTTACAAGAGTTATTAGCTATTTCAGACGAGTTATGGGGAACAACTAAGGCGGGTTTAAAAGAGGTAGGAAAAGGGCGCGTATATTGGGGTAAAACACTTGACGAAGTTCTAAAAGCAGAGAAAATTACAAAAGATGTAATTGTTCCAGAAAATTTAAATATAAATTGGATTCACAGAGAAACCCAGGATGCACATATTTATTTTGTAGCGTCTAAAGACGAAAACCCAGTTGATGTTTCTTTAAGTTTTAGAATAAATAATTTAGCTCCTCAAATTTGGGATGCCTTTTCAGGAAATCAGCAAGAAGCCAAAGTTTGGAATTTAGAAAATAATAGAACTAATGTAGTTATTTCATTGCCTTCAAATGGAAGTAAAATTATTGTGTTTTCTAAAAGTGATTCTAAAGCATTGGCTTCTAAAGTTTCGCATAATAACAATGTTATTTTAGACACAAAAACAGGGTGGTATCAAATTCATAAAACAAATGACTTTCCAAAATTGTCGTTTCAAGGAAATCAATTAATTGCTTCAGATTCTGGAGAATATTCGTTTCATCAAAATGAAAAAGAAATTAAAAAAAAAGTTTCTGTGAATGAAATGTTACTTCAAAATAATTGGAAATTATCTTTTGATAAAGGTTGGGATACTCCAGAGTCAATTCAAATTGATGCATTAAAATCGTTAACTCAATTAGAAAATAATGCTGTAAAACATTATTCAGGCACAACCACGTATTCTAAAACAGTTGAAGTAATAGAAACAGGTAAAGCAACCATTTTAGAATTAGGAGAAGTTGCGAATATTGCAGAAGTTTGGTGCAATGGTAAAAAAGTGGATGTAAAATGGGCACCACCATTTGAGTTTGATGTTACTAATTTTATCAAAAAAGGAAAAAATGAACTTGAAATTAAAGTAACCAATACTTGGAGGAATCAGCTAATTTTCGATAACAAAAGACCAAAAGATGCTAAAAAAACATGGACAACAGCGGGTCCAAAAAAGAACGAAACAGAATTGGAAAAAGCGGGATTAATTGGCCCTGTTGTTTTAAAAGCTACTTTATTGTTAAAATAGTTGTGTTTCAGGATAGTTCAGGATACTTTCGCTAAAGACATAACATAAATTTACCTTTAAACCTATTACAAATTTAGCAATTATGAAAAATAATACTTTTAAATCAATATTATTTATAGTTGTTACCTTATGTTCATTGAACATAGCAGCTCAAGATGCACCACTTTCAGATGGTGTTTTTAGACTGCAAAATGTAGCCACTGGAAAATTCTTAACGGATGCAGGTGCAAGTGCATCAGCAGTTACAATGACAGATTTAGATGAAGAAACACCAAGTACACATTTTAAATTTGTACAAAGTGGATCATATCATAATATTGACAATGAAATTTTAGGAATATTGCGTGCACCAGGTGCAGGTGGTCCAGGAGGAGCTTATGTGGTTGTGAGTACAACTAAAGCTTCGCCAGCTGCTGATACAGACAAAACTTGGACAATTTCTCATAACACAACAGATGATACTTACAGATTTGGTTCCAGAACTACAGGTAGGTTTATGTATCATGATGCTAATGGAACTGTAACCCATGCTGTGGCTTCGGATACAGATGATAGAAGTAATTGGAAACTTATTGCTTATGTGCAAACTCCAGTCGTAGTCGCTTCAGACGAAGATACAAGTACAGATTTTAATTGTCCGTCATCAGGTGAATTTCAAAACGATAGCACAAGAAATGTAGATATTGCAAATTCTGTTAATGTAGGTACTGCAGATGATAGAAGTTGTTATTCAGATTACTCAGAAAGTGAAGTTAATGGAAAAACTTGGGGTGTTTATAATATTACAGCAGGTTCTAATCATTGGGATGGAGCTTCATTACAGCCAAGAATAGAACGTTCTTTACCTAGATCTAGTGAAACCGGTGTGGGTAGTTTTGCAAAATTTACAGGAACTTTTAGAATTCTTGAAGTAGGAGATGTTTCTGGGAATGGTAGTGGAAGTACTGATGGTAGTTATTTAATACAAGCAAAAGGAAAGCATACCGGAGGTGGTGGTTCTCCAGATCCAGCAATTTGTTTGTTTCTAGCGAAGCCAATCTATGGAGATGGTATTAATGCAGGTAAACAGGTAGCTTTTAATATTTATGCAGAACGTATATTAGAAAGAGGAGGAGAAGGAAGTGGTAGAGAAATAGTGTTATTAAAGACAGTAAGTAAAAATGAAGAAGTTGATTTTGAGTTAGAAGTAGGCTTTAGAGAAGATCCTAACGATGCTACAAAAAAAATCCATTATTGTGATGCCGTAATTGGGGGAGAAGCTTTTAATTATAACATTCCAGAACCAGATAGAGGTATAGAATCTGGTATTAGATATGGAGCCTATAGAGTTAGGGGAGGTAGAGCTCAATTTAGATGGGCCAATACAACCTATCAGAAGGTAGAAGTAGTAGATAATAATACTGCAGAACCATCTGATGATATTTTTAGATTACGAAATTTAGCTACTGGTAAATTTTTAACAGATGCAGGAACAGGTGCTGCACCTGTTTCGATGACAGATTCGGGTGAAGCAACAAACACACACTGGACTTTAGTACAAAGTGGATCTTATTATAACATAGATAGTGAAACATTTGGAATATTACGTGCTTTAGGTGATGGTTCTGTGGTAAGTACCTCAAAAGCTTCTCCAGCTGCAGATACAGATAAAGTATGGACCATACATGAAACAGGAACAGAAAATATATTTAGATTCGAAGCGAGAAATAATGCAAGGTATTTATATCATGAAGAAGGTGGGGATGTTACTAATATTGCAGCTAATGAAACAGATACAAGAAGTCATTGGGAAGCTATACCAACAAGCCTATCTTTAAGTGTTGATGAGAATCAGTTTACTTTATCTTCTATAAAAACATATCCTAATCCGGCAAAAAATAATTTTAAAATTCAGTTAAATAATATTGAAAATGCTTCCATAGGTATTTATGATGTTCTAGGAAAAAAGATATATCAAAAAACGAATGTTAGAGAAAGCATAGAAATTATCAATAATAATAGATTTAAAGCCGGAATTTATTTAATAAAAGTTATAGATAACAATCAAAAAGTATACTTTAAAAAACTGATTATAAACTAAGAGTATTACATTTCTTATAGCATAAAAAACTCAGAAAAATTTCTGAGTTTTTTTTCTAAAGTTAATAAAGAAAAAAACAAAATATTATGAAATTATATATATTAAAACCTTTATTATTTTTCAGTTTTGTGTTTTTTTCAGTCTATTTAAGAGGGCAAGCAACAGCGCCTGATGAAGATACAGGTTCGTATACAACTTGTAATGCAGACGGAGCAAATGCTACAAGAACGTCTGATGATTTACCAAATCCTGTTAATGTAGGTACTATTGATGATAGAAGTTGTTACGCAAATTACAAGGAAAGTGATGTTTACGGTAAAACTTGGGGTATTTATAACATAACACACAATTCTAATCAGTTCGGGACTTCTTTACAACCTCGAATTGAAAGAGCTTTAAGTGCTTCTCTTAAAACAGGTGTGGGCAGTTTTGCAAAATTCTCTGGAATTGTAAGAATTCTTGAAGTTGGAGATACCTCAGGAACCAATAATGATGGTAGTTATTTAATACAAGCAAAAGGAAAGCATACTGGTGTTGGTGGTTCTCCAGATCCAGCAATTTGTCTATATTTAGCAAAACCAGTATACGGTACAGGTTCAAATTCTGGAAAGCAAGTCTCGTTTGATATTTATGCAGAGCGTATTTTAGTTCGTGGTGGATCTGGAAGTGGTAGGGAAGTTGTTTTTCTAAAAAATATACTTAAGGATGAGCAAACTAGCTTTGAACTAGAGATTGGCTTTAAAGAAGACCCAAATGATGCATCAAAAAAAATACATTATTGCAATGCAATAATAGGAGGAACGGTTTTTAATTGGAATATTCCTGACCCAGAAAGAGGAACACAATCTAAAATAAGATATGGTGCATATCGTGTTAAGGGTGGTAGAGCTCAAATTAGATGGGCAAATACAACCTATCAGAAAGCAGAGGTAGAAAATCAGTCTTTAAGCATTGATGAGAATCAGGTTACTTTATCTTCAATAAAAACATACCCAAATCCGGCAAAAAATAATTTTAAAATTCAGTTAAATAATATTGAAAATGCTACCATAGGTATTTATGATGTTCTAGGAAAAAAGGTATATCAAAAAACGAATGTTAAAGAAAGCATAGAAATTATCAATAATAATAGATTTAAAGCCGGAATTTATTTAATAAAAGTTATAGATAACAATCAAAAAGTATACTTAAAAAAACTGATTATAAATTAAGAATATTACATTTTTTATTTTTTTAAACAGGATAAAACAGGATGCGTTTTAAATAGTATCTTCATAATTTACTTGCTTAAATAAAATTTAAATGAAAAGACGTAATTTTCTTCAACTTTCAGCATTTGCAGGTGTTGGTTTATCATTACCAATGTCTGGTATACTAAATGCTTGTTCCCATCAACCAGAACACTCTTTAGAGTTTAAAAACCTAATTTCAAACTTGTTAAAAGATTGGAGTGATGGTATGTTAAAAGTGCAAATTAATGATCCTACTAATTTAGAGATTCATGGTGCTTTAGGTTGCCCATCTTGTTCACATATTCATGGTAGATGTATGGATGCTGTGTATCCTTTCTTATATATGGCAGATACAACTGGAGATCAAAAATATGTAGAAGGTGCAAAATTGGTTATGACTTGGGCAGAGAACAATGTTTCTCAACCAAACGGTGCTTGGACTGTTATTAAAAATCCAAAATCTTGGAAAGGAATTACTGTTTTTGGAGCCATTGCGCTAGCGGAAGCATTGCATTATCATGGCCATGTTTTAGATGATGCCACAAAACAAGCTTGGACAAATCGTCTAGAAAAAGCAGGAGATTATATTTATAAAGAATTTACCATAGATTTTACCAATATCAATTATCCAGGAACGGCAGTATATGGATTGAACTTGATTGGCAATGTTTTAAATAGAAAAGATTTTAAAGCCAAGAGTAAAACATTAGCATCTCAAGTAAAAGGTTATTTTACAGAAAATGAAGGGATGTTATTTGGCGAATGTAAAAAGAGCTCAAGCAAGTTAAGTGAAAAAGGACTGCATGGTGTTGATTTAGGGTATAATGTAGAAGAAACTTTAAATAGTTTGGTAATGTATGCTATTAAAGAAAAAGATGAAGAACTACTGCAAATATTAACCAAATCGTTAAATAGTCATTTAGAATTTATGTTACCAGATGGTGCTTGGGACAACAGTTGGGGTAACAGAATGTACAAATGGAGTTATTGGGGAAGCAGAACTTGTGATGGTAGCCAGCCAGCATTTGGAATGATGGCAAACATAAATCCAGCATTTGGAACAGCAGCTGTAAAAAATACGGAATTGTTACAACGTTGTACTTCGGATGGCTTAATTCATGGTGGTCCTGGTTTTATAGAAGCCGGTATTCCTCCTTGTGTACATCATACATTTACACATGCAAAACCCTTAGCAGCATTGTTAGATCATTGGGATCATTTACCAGAAATAAACTCTAATGCTAATTTACCAAGAACTACTGCAAATGGTGTAAAACATTTTAAAGACTTAGATGTCTTTCTGTTTGCAAGAGGAGATTGGCGAGGAACCGTAAGTGCTTATGACGCAGAATATCACTATAAATACGATTATAGACAAGCTTCTGGAGGAGCGTTAGGTGTTTTATATCATAACAAAGTAGGGCTTTTGTGTGCTGCAAGTATGGCAGAATACGCTTTAGTTGAAAAAAACAATCAACAGGTACAACCAGGAAAAGACATTTGTTTAACGCCAAGAGTTGAAGTATATAAAGACGATGTTTGGTACACAAACTTGTTCGATTTGCCAGCAACAGTTAAATCTAAGGATGAAAATGGAACCATTGAATTGCTTGCTAAAACGAAATTAAAAAATGTAAATAGAGAAGAGGTTTCAGGAACTGCTGTTGCCTTTGATATTGCATATAATTGTGATGCTAATAAAACAGAAATTAAAGTAAGTACACAACAAGACATTAAAGCACCAACTGCTTTTGTATTGCCAATAGTTTCTGCTTCAAGTGAATTGGTAACTAACGTAAGTGAAAATGAAATTACCATTCAAAAACCAGAAGGATTAGTAACTATTAAAGCAAATGCAGCTATTAAAACCAAAGAAATTTCAGGAAAAAGAACCTTTAATATGGTACCTGGAGTTGAAGCATTACCTTTAGAAGTATATTTTGAAAAAGGAACAAAACAAATGGCAATATCTATAACAGTGAGTTAAAGGTTTTATAGAATAATAGTATCATTCCACTTTACAATTTTATTATTATACATAGCATCTAATCCCATTTGAACACAAACAGCTGTTTTTGCACCAGAAGTTATATTAGATAAAGGTGTTTTGTTATTTGTAATAGCATTTTTAAAATCTAACAATGCTTGTTTACTAGGGTCTAGGTGCTCTATGTTTATGTTATAGCCTTTGTTTGTATCCCATTGAGCAGTAGCGCCACTTACACCATCAACTTCACCCATTATTTTGTTTTTCTTCCCTTCAGGATAAAACCAAGCATCTTTATAATCAATAATTAGGGTTCCTTTATCTCCTAAAACTTTTATTTGATATCCATCTTTAGCGTTACTCGTTAAACAAGAAAATTTTGCTTTAACTCCATTAGCGTATGAATATGTTAGATGCACATTGTCATAAGTTTCTCTACCATCTTTCCAGTAATCAATGCCTCCTACACCCATCACTTGTGTAGGGGTTTCACCTAAAACCCAATTTACAAAATCTATTTGATGAGAACATAACTCAGCAGTTAAACCTCCAGAAAATTCTCTGTACATTCTCCAATTAATTGCTTTTTCTAAACTTGGATTTGGTACTTTTCTTCGCCAATTGCCATGCCTGTTCCATTGACATTCAAAAGCAGTAATATTTCCTACTTTTCCTTGACGAATTAATTCTACAACATGTGTGTATAATCTTGAGCTATGGTATTGATGTCCTGTTTGAAAAATAGTCTTTGAAGCTTTTGTTTTATTTACCAATTCTTGAATGCCTTCATATCCTTTTGCCAAAGTTTTTTCACAATAAACGTGTTTGCCGGCATCTAAAGCATCAATAGCAATTTTAGTGTGCGTATTAAAAGGCGTAGCAATTAGTATTGCTTCCACATCTTTATTGTCTAAAAGCGCTTTGTAGTTTTTATATCCTTTGGTTTTGGTATTAGACTTTGCAATACCATTTTGCAATCGAAAAGGAATGATATCCGAAGCAGCAATAACATTAATTCCTTCTATTTTATTAATGATTGATGTTAAACCTGCACCTCTTTGGCCAGTACCTATAACGCCAAGATTAATTGTGTTATTAGGGCTATATCTAAGGTTTGATATATTGCCAAATAAGGAGTTTGTAGTTAAAATTCCTACTGAGGCAATTCCTGTTTTTTTTATAAAGTTACGTCTTTTCAAGTTTTATATTTTAGGTTCCCAACCAGGTTCATAAGTTCTAGACCAAAGCTTCATAGCATCTCTGTCATAAATTTTCCCAGAATTTTCATCAATATTAAAACCCTTGTTAATTCTGTAAGAAATGTTTGCATAGTGAGTTAACATTTGTGATACTGCACCCACTTCTATAGAAGATGTTAATTTTTGTTTCCCTCTAATTGCGTCGAAAAAATTAGTTACGTGTCTTGTGGTTAAATTGCCACCACCACCTAGGGTAAGTCCACCTTCTTTTCCTCCAGATTTTTTTTCTTTAATTAATTTTCCTTTTAGATCATACAATTCATAACCACCTCTATCTACAAATACCAAGCCCTTAGATCCGTAAATAATAGTTCCTCTTCCTCTACCATATTTTTGAAACGCATTTCTGCTATCTCCATCCCATTGAATAACTCTGTTATTTGCAAATTTAAAAGTTGCTTCCATTTGATCGTACATTTCCCAACCATCATTTTTAAATTGTCTTTTTCCGGCAATAACATCTACATATTCTGGATATTTTACATCCAAAGCCCAACGTGCAATATCTAATTCATGCGTTGCATTGTTTCCCATTTCTGCAGTTCCAAAATCCCAACCATACCAGTGCCAGTTGTAATTCCAAGTATCATGAGTATATTCTTTTCTTGGAGATGGTCCTTGAAACAACTCCCAGTTTAATCCTTTAGGTGGTGCAGCCTTTACAGGAACAGGAACTTCGCCTCTTCGATTTGTATAAAATGCTACAGCTTTGTACACATCGCCTATAACGCCATTATGTATTTCTGTAATAATTTCTTGACTTTCTAAAGATGATCTTTGCTGATTGCCCATTTGTACAATTTTATTGTATTTTTTTTGAGCAGCAACTACCAATTCATTTTCATGCGGATTGTGGCTACAAGGTTTTTCTAAATACACATGCTTGCCTGCTTGCATTGCCATAATTGCCCCAGGGGTGTGCCAATGATCTGGTGTTGCCATAAAAATGGCATCTATATCTTTATCATTAATAATTTTTCTGATGTCTTCTTCAGATTTAATTTTATAATCAATTTTTTTGCTAACTTTTTCTTGCGCTTTTTCTAATTGACTTGGCATTACATCACACAAATATTTTAAGCGAACGTTATTTTCTTTGGTAGCAATACCATCTATAAAACCAGAATATCTTCTTCCTAATCCTTGAATAGCTAGGTTTATTCTGTCATTTGAGCCAATAATATTATTATAACTTTTTGCAGACATCGCGTTAGCAGAACCTACCAAGCCAATTCCTGCAGCAGCAGTAGCTGTTTTTTTTATAAAATTTCTTCTAGAAGTGTTCATTATTTTTTCTTTTTAGTATTAGGAACTTTAATTTTAATATTTCTAAATGATACTTTATCTCCATGATCTTGTAATAAAATCTGACCTTTTTCTAACATTCCAAAATTTGGCCATTTTTCATATTTACTTCCAGCAACAAGTTTTAAAAAATCTTCACTTCCACGTTCATATTCTAAAACTTTAACATCGTTAACCCAATGCTCTACATGATTGTTTATCGATTTAATGTAAGCATTATTCCATTCTCCAATTGGTTTTAAAGGTTTTATTGGGTCAGCTTTTATTAAATCGTACAAAGAGCAAACGGTTCTACTTCCTTTATAAGAACCTCTTTTAGCATCTTCATGTAAGGCATCATCTAAAATCTGATATTCTAGACCAATAGAAGAACCTGGACCTTTATTAATTTCTGTATCTACATAATATTTAATACCACTATTTGCACCAGCAGTTAATTTAAAATCTACTTTTAATTCAAAATCACTGTACTCTTTTGTGGTTACAATATCTCCACCTGCAGTAGATTCTGCACCACCAGTATCGGCAACGGTTAATTCTCCATTTTCTATAGACCACCCTTTTTTAGGAAATTCAGTTAATTTAGCTCCTCTCCAACCATTAGTTGTTTTTCCATCCCAAAGCATTTTCCATCCAGTTCTCTTTTCTTGATATGTTAGATTATTTTTGGTGATAATTGGTTTTAGTGGAGATTTTCTGGCATATGTATCTAAATCTGTGGTTAAAATTCTAATATTTTTCCAAAGGGTTTGTTTGCCTAAATTCTTTTTATTTTTTCCAATAGAGTGCACTTGTAGGCCAATAAATCCGGCAGCATTTTTATCATCAATTAAATGAGATGCAGCCACTCCGTTAACCCAAGTTTTAATAGTGTCTGCAATTGCTTCAATTCGATAGTGGTTCCATTCATTTTGTTTAAAAGCCTTTTGAGCAGCAACATTATCTTTCAAAGGATTTAGCCACAATCTTCTTTTTTCGTCATAAATTCCTCCACTCCAAGCACGTTTTGATGGATCGATCTCTACTTGATATCCATGAACCATTCCGTCTCTATAATATGGGATTGAATTACTGCGTATTTGAATGCCGGAATTCATAGTTGAATCTACTTTAAAATCAATTTCTAAAATAAAATTAGAATACATTTCATTGGTGCATAAAAAAGTGTTTGGAGTATCGGCTACAGTAGTCCCAATGATTACTCCGTTTTCATTTTTATAAGTTGCAGTACCTCCTTTAATATTCCAATCTTTTAAAGAATCTTGTAGAATTAGATTTTTCCAGGGTGTTTGATCTTTATTGCACGAAAAAAAAGTGAATGCAATTAAAATGAGATATAAATTATAATATTTCATAAGGTTGATTTAAGTGTTTGTTGAAAATTTAAAATTGATGTTGGAATTTATCAAATGTATTTCAATCAAATATCCTGTTGTGTCCTGTTAATATTATATAGATGTTTTACACCATATTTTTGTGCCATTAAGATATTAATTGCTTATATCTTACTAGTGCAGGACAGTTATTTATTTCTTTTGAAATATATTTAAGGATTATTAGAATCTATCGTTAAAATACATTTAGTTTAAATATTTTCAATTTAAGAATTTTATTAATACTAACTTTTTTGAATAATTTTGAGATGAAAACAAATAGACGTCATTTTATAAAAAGTATCTCTGCACTTGGTATGATGGGTGTAACTTATTCTTTATTAAGTAGCTGTACAAGTAAAAATGAAACAGCATATTTAAACGAAAAGATTACAAAAATCGAGTTGTTTCGGTATGATATTAACATCCCTCGTTATTTTTCTTGGGGTACTTGGCACAACCGCCAACATTTATTTATTAAAATATCTGCAGGAGATTTTTATGGCTGGACAGAGACGCCTGCATCTAAAAATAATCCAGATTTTAAACCTACCGCTTGGGTTAAATATTTAAAACAGTTTAAGGGTTTAACATTAAGAGAAGCTCAAAAAATATTAGTATCAGAACAAGTTTTAGGCTCTAAAAGATCTCTAAAAATGTTAGAATCTTTAGATATGGGACTTTTAGATTTGTCAGGAAGACTTCAAAATAAACCTGCAGTAGATTTATTAGGTTTAACAGCACAAAATTCTGTACCTGGGTTATATTGCATACTAGATAAAGACGAAAAAAAAGTGAGAGAAGAGGCCGAAAAAAGTATTGAACAGAATCTAGGCCATCACTTGAAATTTAAAATGTATGGTGATGAGTTAGTAGATATGAAGTTATTGAATACTATAAGAGGTGTTTTAGGTGATAAAGCTGTAATTATTTCTGATGTTAATAAAGGATATAAAAAATGGCAATCACTAGACGAATTAAAATCAATTTTAGTCCGTTTTAAAGATCATGGATTGAATGCTATTGAAGATCCGGCACATTTGAACACCAAGCAATGGATACAATTACAAGAAATGGTTGGCGCTCTAACTTTAATACCAGACGCACCCTTGCGACCAGCTTGGAAAGGAATTAAAACATTACAAAAGGGCATGGGTGGTATTTACAATTTACATCCATCTACAATGGGAAGCTTAACACATACAACACAATTAGCAAATAAGGTAAAAGAAATGGGAGCTAAAGTGATGATAGGTGATGATAGTTTGGTAGGGCCAGCATGTTCTGCATGGCAACAAATAGCAATAGGTTTAGGTGCAGCTTGGGTAGAAGCTATAGAGAAAAAAGAAGATTCTAAAAATTATTTAGAATGTTTGCAAAGTATTGCTACCAAAAAAGAAGCTAATGGCTATTATTCATCTAAACCAACTCCTGGTTTTGGTATAGAAATAGACATCAATCGTTTAAAAAAAGTAAGTGAATTATATATTAATGTTTAATAAAATATTTATATGAGAAATAGTAATATTCGAATTGACTTCTTATTTTAACTAAAAATATTAAAAACAAGATACTACAGGATAATTTTATCGAAAGCAAAAAATAACTTTACCATAGTATTTATATTCAAGGTATTATATGGATAACACAAACTGGGTATTACAATTATTAGGGCGTTTACATCCTTTATTGGTGCATTTTCCCATAGGGCTATTGGTAGTTGCTTTCGTGTTAGAGATTTTCACAATAACAGGAAAACATAAAGAGCTTAGAAAAGGTATAAATTTGATGGTTTACATTGGTGCGGGTTTTGCTGTTTTTTCTGCATTATTTGGTTGGTTTTTAAAAACCCAAGAAGAATATTCAGGAGATCTAGTAGATAACCATCAATATACAGGAATTGCAACAGCAGTTTTATCTTTGCTTACCGCGTTATTTTTAAAATCGGGTTTAAAAAAGTTACCTGTAAAGCTAAAGGCATATCGAATTTTATTCTTTGCAACTATTATTTTATTAACAATAGCAGGGCACTTAGGAGCAAATTTAACACATGGAGAAGATTATCTTTTAAGTGTTTTACCAGGAAATAAAGAGGTATATACTAAAAAAGAATCTGGTAATTTACATACAGAATTAAAAGGAAAGTCGGAATTATCAGTTTTACAAAAAGATAAATTAAGCCTAGAAGTAAGAGGTCTTTTTGCGCACAAATGTTATCAATGTCACAGTGAAAATAAACAAAAAGGGCAGTTAGTTTTAGAGCATAAAGAAGGTGTTTTTAAAGGTGGTAAATCTGGTTTAGCAGTTGTGCCGGGTAAACCAGAAGAAAGTGAAATTTATAAAAGAATTATACTTCCAGAAGGTGATAAAAAAGTAATGCCAACCAAAGGTAAATTACTAACTAAGGATGAAATAGCCCTCGTAAAACTTTGGATTAAAAATGGTGCTCATTGGTCTGATGATGAAGTAAAGGTGTTTCCAGAAGCAGCATTGGCATTGGTAAAACCAGAACTACCAACGCTAACCAACGAAAATCATCCTCTAGACAAAATAATAAGTTCTTATTTTGATAAAAATGATATTTCTTGGAAATCTTTAATTTCTGATAGAAAATTTATAAAAAGGGCATATTTAGATGTTGTAGGCTTATTGCCAGAACCTTCAGTTATAGATGCTTTTGTAAATGATGTCAATCCTCAAAAAAGAGAATTATTAATAGATGAGTTGTTAAATGATTCAGAAAATTACACACAGCATTGGTTAAGTTTTTGGAACGATTTACTAAGAAATGATTATAGTGGAACAGGTTTTATAACAAAAGGAAGGTTTCAAATTACAGGATGGTTGTACAATTCCTTAAAAAAGAATACTTCTTATGATCAGATGATTAGTCAGCTTATAAATCCAGACAAAAAATCGGAAGGGTTTATAAAAGGAATTCAATGGCGAGGAGTTGTAAATTCTAGCCAAAGTACAGAAATGCAAGCAGCTCAAAATATTGGGCAATCTTTAATGGGGGTTAATGTAAAATGTGCTTCTTGCCATAATAGTTTTGTTAGTAATTTAACCTTAGACCAGGCATACAGTTTTGCTTCTATTTTTGCAGAAGAACCTTTAGAATTAAATAGGTGTGATAAACCCATAGGTAAGTTTGCAAAAGTAAATTTTTTATATCCAGAATTAGGGAGTGTAGAGGCAGAAACTCTTGAAGAACGTTTGCTAAAATTATCCGAAGTAATGATTAGTAAACAAAATGGACGTTTGTACAGAACTATTACAAATCGTTTTTGGGAGCGTTTAATTGGTAGAGGTATTGTAGAGCCTTTAGATGAAATGGACAATACACCTTGGAATGCAGAATTATTAGATTGGTTGGCGGCAGATTTTATAGATGCAGAGACCGATTTAAAGCATTTGATAAAGCGTATTATGACCTCTAAAGCCTATCAATTACCAATAGTGAACTACAAAACACAAGAAGATTTAAAGAAAAATTATGTTTTTAAAGGACCCGTTTTAAGAAGGCTAAGTGCAGAGCAATTTTCGGATGCTATTAGTCAGGTTGTAGCACCAGTTTATGAGGCAGTTGCGTACAATCCTAACGAAGAAAAAATGCCTGCAAAAAGAATTTGGCATCATCAGAAAGACTTAACAAATACAGTATTGCCATTGCCTGGGAAGCGCTATTTTAGAAAGCAATTTAAATTGTCAAAAAAACAAATAAAGCAAGCTTCAGTTTTAATTTCTGTTGATGATTCTTACAAACTTTTTATAAATGGTAATAAAGTAGGAGAGGGAAATAATTGGACAGAAGTTGGTAATTTTGATGTAACAAGTCTACTGGTTAAGGGCGATAATATTATTGCTATAGAAGGTAATAATGAAGGTAAAATAGGAAATCCAGCAAGCATTTTATTTGCACTTAAAGTTACATTTAATGATAAAAAAGTGTTCAAATTATTTTCAGATACATCTTGGGTAAGTAATGATAAAACATCCAATTCTAATTGGGTTTCATTAGATTATGATGCTAGTAACTGGGAAAAAGTTCGCAATTATGGAGATCATAATTGGGGTAAATTATTAGATTTTACTTTCAGAAATCATAAAAAAACATTTGCAAGAGCTAGTTTGGTAAAACAGCATTCTTTTTTAAAATCTTTAGGAAGGCCAAATAGAGAAATTGTAGTTTCTAAAAGAGAAGAGCAAGCTTCATTATTGCAAGCTTTAGAGCTTACAAATGGTGTTTTTTTTAATGGTATTTTAGAAAAAGGAGCAGAAAAATGGCTAGATACATATGAGTACAATAGCGCTAAAATAGTAGATGCTTTGTATCAGAAATTATTAGGAAGACAACCTTCTTCTGATGAAAAAAAGATTGTAATAGCTTCCTTAGGAGAGCAACCAAGCATAGAAGAAGTTCAAGATGTTTTTTGGTCGGTTTTAATATCTCCTGAATTTCAATTTATAAACTAATACGAACTCTAGGGGTATGAAGTATAAAAATAATAAAATAAGTTCGCGAAGAGAATTTATAAAAAAAATGACTGCAGCGAGTATTGCTGCTTCTGCAACAACAATTCCTATTGCAAGTTTTTTAAGTTCTTGCTCATCAGAAGTACAAAAAAAAGCAGCATCTGCAGATACTGTTATTTTACTTTGGATGGCAGGAGGAATGGCACACACAGAAACATTTGATCCTAAAAAATATGCTCCTTTCGAAAAAGGATTGGATACAAAAAAAGTATTAAGTACGTTTCCAAAGCATCCAACAGCTGTAGATGGGTTAGAGTTTTCAGAAGGGTTGCAGTCTATTGGTGATGTTATGGATAAAGGTGCGATTATAAGATCTTATAAAGCTGCAGATTTAGGGCATATTTTACACACAAGGCATCAATACCATTGGCACACTTGTTACGAGCCACCTCAATCTGTTCAGGCGCCACACATTGGTGCATGGATTGCTAAAGAGTTAGGGCCAGCAAACCCAGTAATTCCTCCCTTCATTTCTATTGGGCAACGTTTTACAATGGGAGAGGCAGAAGAGTTAAAAGCATTTCATTCTGCAGGGTTTTTAGGAAATGAATATGGTCCATTTTTAATACCAGATCCTTCAGAAGGATTAGACAGTGTTCGTCCTCCAGAAGGAATGTCTTTAAAACGTTTTGAAGCCCGTTATAAATTATACAAAGAATTGTCTAATAAAAGCGAGGTTATGGAGCAGGCAAGCGATTATCAAAGAGAATCGTTAATGCGTTCTATGGAGCAGTCTTACAGACTTTTAAATTCTCCAGAAGCCAAAGTTTTTGATTTGTCACAAGAATCGAAAGAGGTTTATGATACTTATAACACTGGTCGTTTTGGATTGGGTTGTTTGTTAGCCAAACGATTGGCGCAAGGTGGAGGAAGGTTTATAAGTGTTTCTTCAGAATATGAACCGTTTTTAGGTTGGGATACACACGCAAATGGGCATACAAGAGCAAAACAAATGAAAGCTTTAATTGATAGGGCAGTAGCACAGTTGATTAAAGATTTAGACGAATCGGGTCATTTAGACAGAACGTTGGTTATTCTAGCTAGCGAATTTAGTAGAGATGCTATTATGGAAGGCAGACCAGGAGAAGAAGTTAAAGATCAAGCAAAAAATCAGCCAGATAAAATAAACAATATAAAGCATTATGGAATGCATCGTCATTTTACAGACGGAGGCTCTATTTTAATGTGGGGTGGAGGTATTAAAAAAGGATTAGTGTACGGGGAAACTGCAGATGAAAGACCATGTGTTTCTATAGAAAAACCAGTAGTTATAGATCAAGTACATCAATCTGTTTACCATGCTTTAGGCATTGATTCTCAAACACATTATGAAGTAGAAAGTAGGCCTTTTTACACCACTCCAGATGGAAAGGGAAAACCTATTTTAGACCTTTTTGGTAGAGAAATGAAAGCATAAAAATTATCAGAAAATGAATCGCAAGCAATTTTTAGGAACTACAGTTAAAGCAGCAGCGGGTATACTAGCTGTACCTCACTTTCATATTTTAAAATCAAAACCAAAACTGTACGATACTATTATTGGTCACGGAGATTTTAAGTATAAAGTTCATAAATCTTGGGGAGATTTAGATCGTAAAATAACGCCTGTAAAAAACTGCCATGAAATGGTAATGGACTCTAAAGGGCGTCTAATAATGGTAGGTGATAATACCAGAAATAATATCTTAATTTACGATAAATCTGGCAAGCTTTTAGATTCTTGGGGTGTTCGGTACAAAGGTGGTCATGGGCTGTCTTTATGGAACGATGGTTCTGAAGATTTTTTATTTATATGTAACTCTAAAGGGCAAAGCGTTATAAAAACAACAACCGATGGGCGTGAGTTAATGATTCTAGAGCATCCATCAAAGTATGGGGCTTATGATAAAAAAGATGCCTATAAACCAACAGAAAGTGCTATTGCACCTAATGGAGATATTTATATTGCAGATGGCTATGGTTCTAATTATGTACTTCAATTTACGAAAGATGGCGAGTTTATTAGAAAAATAGGAAGTGGAAGAGGTATTGGTCAAGATCAATTTCAAACAGCACATGGCGTTTGTATTGATTATAGAGGTAAAGGCAATCCAACGTTATTAATAACCTCTAGAGCTGCAAATTGTTTTAAACGTTTTACTTTAAATGGAAAATATATAGAGCAAATAGATTTGCCAGGTGCGTTTGTGTGTCGCCCAGTAATTCACAATGATAATTTATATTCAGGAGTTTGTTGGTCTTCAGAACACGATTACATAGAAGGTAATCAGAACACGCATCCAATACGTACAAATCCTAAATCTGGTTTTGTAACTATTTTAGATGAAAATGGTAAAGTAGTTTCTAATCCCGGAGGTACAAAACCAAAGTATAAAAAAGGAAAGTTGCAAAGAATGGTTCAAGAAGAACCAATTTTTAATCATTGCCATGATGTTTGTGTAGATGCTGATGAAAATTTGTATGTATGCCAATGGAATGCTAATAAAACATACCCAATAAAATTAGAAAGAGTTTAAAATTTAGATACCATGAAAACCATAAAAAAATCACTTATTTTTTCTCTGCTATTTTTTGCAATTTTTTCTTGCAGTTCAAAAAAATCAGAAACTTCTACTAATTTATTGTTTCAAAAATTGACAATAAATTCAAAACAAAATCCAACCGCTATAGGGCATAAACAACCTATGTTTTCTTGGGTTGTTGCCGCAGAAGGATTTAATAAAACGCAGTCAGCCTATCACATTTTAGTGGCATCATCCGAAGAAAAATTAAACAATAATGATGCAGATATCTGGAACACCAAAAAAGTAAAAAGTAACAAATCATCTTTTGTAAAATATAATGGAACAGCTTTAAAAGCGATGCAAACCTATTTTTGGAAAGTAAAAATTTGGGATGAAAAAGGAAATTCTTCTTCTTGGTCTGACATTCAAGAATTTCAAATGGGTTTAATGAATAAAGAAAACTGGGGCGATTCAAAATGGATTACCCTAAATAAAGATACCAGAACTTCTCCATATCAATTTAGAGATTACAAAACAGGTAGAATGGAAAACCAACCTGCAAAAAAAGTAAATGGTTTTCCTGCAAGTTATTTTAGAAACGAATTAGAAATCGATAAAAAAATTGAAGATGCGCAAGTATATGTTTGCGGATTGGGATATTATGAGTTGTATTTAAATGGAGAAAAAGTGGGTGATCACGTTTTAGATCCTGCACCTTCAAATTATGATAAGCAAGCCTATTATGTGAATTATGATATTACCGAACAATTAAAATCTGGTAAAAATGCCTTTGGAATTATAGTAGGAAATGGATTTTACGGACAAAATATTTCTTGGAGCCGAGATCCAGAATCAAATAAAAAAGGGGTGTCTTACGGTCCGCCAACCGTACGTTGTTTGGTAAAATTAAATTATACTGACGGTACATCAGCAGATTTTTACACGGATAAAAACTGGAAAGAGTCTACAGGGCCAATAGTATTCAATAATATTTATGGAGGTGATACCTATGATGCTCGTCACGAAATTGGAAATTGGAATACTGTAGGTTATGATGATACTACTTGGGGAAATCCAAAAGAAACATCACCAAAATTGAGAAATATAAGTGCAAGTCAAATTCCGCCAATTAAAAAATTACAAGAATTATCACCTCAAAAAATTTTTAAAGGTTTAGATGGTGAATGGATTGTTGATTTTGGACAAAATATTGCTGGTTGGGTAAAATTAAATGTGCAAGGTAAAAAAGGACAATTGATTGATGTAATTACAACAGAGGCTTTATTAACAAATGGAAAAGATATTTTTAAAGGTTCAACTGGTGGTGGAGCTAATGGAATGACACAGATTTACAAATATATCTGTAAAGGTGAAGGTGTAGAATCTTGGGAACCAAAATTTAGCTATCACGGATTTCGATATGCAAAAATTACTGGAATTTCTAGAAAACCAGATGCAGAAATGATAAAAGCAGTTTTGGTGGCAACAGATATTAAAGAAACTGGTAGTTTTGCATCTTCTGATGCATTATTGAATAAAATGCACAGCATTAGCAAATGGACTATTGTTGATAATGTGCACGGAATTCCAGAAGATTGTCCTCATAGAGAAAAATGTGGTTGGTTAGGAGATGCCCACGCTTTTTGCGAATACGCTTTGTATAATTACGATATGTATGATTTCTATAAAAAATATATGGAAGACATTAAAACACAAATGCGACCAACAAAAGGACATAATAATCCTGAGTTGAAATTTCAAGTTCCAACAATGATTGCTCCTGGAAAAAGAACATCTACCTATGCAAAAATAGATTGGGGTGTGGCAACGATGTATTTACCTTGGTACAATTATAAGTTTTATGGTGATGATGAAATTGTAAAAGAGTATTATGAACCGATGAAAGGTTTGACAGATTTTTATTTGAATTTTAAAGGAAAAAACGGAATTATGCAAGACGGAATGGGAGATTGGTGTCCGCCACTTTGGGATAGAAAGAAAAACCCAAGTGCTATGGAGTGTGATCCTATTATTTCTGCCAATGCCTATTTTTATGATGTGTTAGGTGTAATGGAAAAATTTGCAAAAATGAATGATGATGTTGCTTATGAAGCCAAAATGAAGCAAGAAAAAGAAGCATTATTAAAAGCCTTTAATAAAGAGTTTTTAGTTGTTATACCGAATACAAAACACAAATGGTATCAGAGTCAAACAGCTACAGTACAAGCTTTACAATTTGGGCTGGTGCCAGAACCAGAAATTGAAACAGTTGTAAATGGTTTGGTACATAATATCGTTGCGGTAAAAGGTGGTCATCATTCTACAGGAATTCACGGAAATAGATACATTTATACGGTTTTAACAGAAAACGGACATGCAGATTTGGCGTATCAAATTTTAACCACCCCAAATTTTCCGAGCCAAACTTATGTTATGAATTCAGGTTTTACAACTTGGCCAGAGCGTCAGTTTATTTGGGAAGAAATGGAAGGGCCTACAAATTCATTAAATCATCCAATGCATAGTGGCTTTTCGGCTTATTTCTTTGAAACTTTAGGGGGAATAAAATCATCAATTGATGCTCCTGGGTTTAAAGAGTTTACTGTAAATCCAGAGTTTTCAAAGAAAATAACTTCAACATCAGTTATTGTGCCAACACCTTACGGGAGTATAAAAAATGAATGGCAAAGTGAAAAAGGAAATTTATCTATAGAACTTGAAGTACCTTTTAATACCAATGCAAAATTAATTTTGAATGCAAAAGAATTGGAAACGTTACAGATAAATGGTTCTCCTTTTAATAGTAAAGTAGAGACTATAGCTAAAGATAAAACAAACATAGTTTTAGGGTCTGGAAATTATAAAATTGATTATAAAAAACAATAAAATACAGTCATTACAGCACAGGATACTTTACGATTATAGTTCGTGTATTTTTGATATTACTCATAAAATTAAAATAATGAAAAACAGCATTTTATATTTAGTATTTTTAATAAGTTCATTCCAATTACTTGCACAAACAGCCACCTGTGATGGTTCTCTCCCTTTTGAAGAAAAAGAGGGTTTGTTAACGATAGAGATGGAGTCGGGTATTTTTCCTTCTGGATCTGATTGGAAAACTGGTAGCGAGCCTGATCCTAATTTAACAGGGTCAACTATAAATTATATTTATTGGGATGGTGCACAGTCTTTTAGTGCTTTAACAGGAAATCAAATAACTTACAATATAAAAATTAATAATCCTGGTACCTATAGATTTGCTTGGCGTGGACGTATTGGGGCAGGAGATTCTGGAGGAGAACATAATGATGCTTGGCTTAAAATAGTTGCAGATGATTTTTATGCTACAAGTCAGGGTAGTGCAACTTCTTCAGGGGCATTAGAACCTAAACCTAATTGTACTAGTAACCCAGATAGAGATTGTCCGGCAGGTTCTACTACTGGTGGTTATTTTAAAGCTTTTATGAATAGGCATCCTGTAAACTCATCAGCAGAACAACGTTGGGGTTTTGTAACAAACACTAATGATCATAATTCTTTTAGATTTATATGGGCAACTTTTAATACTGCAGGTAATTATTCTATAATGGTAGATGCTAGATCAAATTTCTTTTTTATGGATAAAATGGTATTACGCAGAACTGATGTTTCTGATGGTGCTGCTTTTAATTTGAATAATCCACAATCTTCTTGTTTTGATGCTTCATTATCTACTAATGATGTTCTAAAAAAAGAATTATCAATTTATCCAAATCCAACAGAAGGTAACCTTGAGATAAGAAACTTCCCTACAAATTCAAGCTTAATTATCTATAATGTTCTTGGAGCTACAGTTAGAAAAATAGTAACCAAAAATTCAACAGAACTTATTGATATTAGTGATTTAAAAAGTGGAGTGTATTTTATTTCTAATACTGACAAAAAGAATCATTTTACAAAAAAAATAATTAAACTATAAATGATTAAAGTCTATAAAAAGTTTCTATTACTGTCTTTAATTTTGCTTTTAAATTGTAACAAAGAAGAGGTTGTAAAACATAAAAAACCAAACATCTTATTTATTCTTGTTGATGATTTAGGCTATCATGATTTAGGTGTAACAGGCAGTACATTTTACGAAACACCAAATATAGATCAGCTAGCAAATCAAAGTACAAAATTTACACAAGGGTATGCTGCAAGTAGAGTTTGTAGCCCTTCTAGAGCCAGTATTATGACTGGTAAATTTACAGCAAGACATGGAATAACTGATTGGATTGGTGCAAAAGCAGGAGAAGATTGGAGAGTAAGAAACAGACAAGATAAATTATTGCCAGCAAACTACATTCAAGTTTTACCAAAACAAGATCTAACTATTACAGAAGCTTTTAAAAAAGCAGATTATAAAACTTTTTTTGCAGGTAAATGGCATCTTGGAGGCCAAGGTTCTTACCCAGAAAACCACGGCTTTGATATTAATAAAGGTGGTTTTCATAGAGGAGGTCCTGTAGGTGGTTTTTTTGCACCATTTAATAATCCTAAATTAAAAGATAACCAAAAAGGAGAAAATTTAACCATTCGTTTGGCGGAAGAAACTGCTAAATTTATCAAGCAAAATAAAGACACTACTTTTTTTGCTTTTTTATCTTTTTATGCAGTGCATGCGCCCATACAAACCACAGAAAGCAAATGGAATAAATACAGGGACAAAGCAGATAGTTTAGGAATTGCAACGTCTGGTTATAAAATGGAACGTATTTTACCTGTAAGGCAAGTGCAAGACAATCCTATTTATGGCGGATTAGTAACAGCTATGGACGATGCTGTGGGTATTGTTTTAAAAGCTTTAAAAGAAAATAACTTAGATAAAAACACCATAGTAATTTTTACTTCGGATAATGGAGGTGTTGCCTCTGGAGATAACTATGCAACAAGTAATTTACCGTTAAGAGGTGGTAAAGGATACCAGTGGGAAGGAGGAATAAGAGTCCCTTTTTTTATAAAAGTACCTTGGTTAGAAAATATACGTGCAGAAAGCAATTTCCCTGTAATTCATACTGATTTTTATCCTACTTTGTTAGATTTAGCAAATATTCCTTTACAACCAGAGAACCATAAAGATGGTATCAGCCTAAAACCAATTTTAGAAGGAAGTAATTTAGATGTAGACAGACCATTGTATTGGCATTATCCTCATTATGGAAATCAAGGAGGAGAGCCTTCGTCTAGTATTCAGCAAAATGGTTTTAAATTAATTCATTATTGGGAAGATAATAGAGAAGAACTTTTTAAACTTCCATCTACTGAAAAAGATGAATTGAATGTAATACACAAATACCCAATAATAGCTACTAAATTAAGTAGTCAATTGCTAAGTTGGTTAGCAGAAGTGAATGCAAAGTATCCAGAAAAAGATAAAGAATATGATAGTATTAAACAGCAAAAAGTTCTTTATATAAATAAAAATAATAAGTTAGAATCTTTAGAAAATAATAGGCTAAAAGTACTTTCTAAAGATTTTAAACCAAATGAGAATTGGTGGAAAAGCAAAGTAATTATTGATTAAAAAAACTATGAAAAAAATTATTTATTTAGCATTGTTTAGTTTCAGTATTTTTCAATGTCAAGATTCTAAAAAAGAAGATTTTAAATCTATTTTTAATGGTAAAAATTTAGAGGGTTGGAGTGGAGATGCAACTTATTGGTCTGTTGAAAATGGTGTTTTAGTGGGTGTTGTTACACCAGAAACTATTTTAAAGAAAAATACATTTGTTATTTATGAAAAAGAACAACCAAAAAATTTTGAGTTAAAACTTGAATATAAAATTTCTGACTCAGGAAATAGTGGTATAAATTATAGAAGTCAGGTTATAGAAAACAACCCATTTGCTTTAAGAGGTTATCAATGTGATATAGATGGTAAAAATAAATATACGGGTCAAAACTACGAAGAGAAAAAGCGAACCACACTTGCTTATATTGGAGAAAAAGTTGTGATTAATAATATGCCAGACACAATACCTAACAATAACATCAGAAAAAATGTAAAAAAGAATTGTTGGCAAACAAGAGAAGTTGTTGCTTCTTTAGGTGATAAAAAAGAACTTACTACTCACATTAAAGGAAATGATTGGAATAAAGTTCATTTAATCATCAAAGACAATCACTTGCAGCATTATATAAATGGTGTTTTATTGAGTGAGGTGATAGATTTAGATACTATAAATAGCACTAAAAAAGGTTTTATAGGAGTACAAGTACATGTTGGACCACCTATGAAAGTTGAGTATAAAAATATACGATTAAAGGTCTTTGAATAACTATTTCTTATCAGAGTTGTTTTTAGTATAATTAAATGACTGTTTTTATCAATCACTTTTTTATTTTTAAGATTGACCTTACTTGTAAATGATGTGTTGTCTTTTAAGGAGTAAGAGAATAATTGTTAAAACTGTATAAACTGAAGTTCATAACAGTACAGGACTCCACTTCAATAAAATTCATTTATTTTTGAATAACACACAAATTTATTTAATTATATGAAACTAAGAAATACGTTTACTTATGTTACTTCATTTTTTTTACTAAGCTTTTTATTGGCATGTCAGTCTCAAAAAAAAGAGATAAGTAGTACAAAACCGATTAATATTCTTTGGTTAGTTACAGAAGATATGGGGCCATATATCCCTCCTTTTGGAGATACTACAGTAGCAACACCTAATTTAACAAGATTGGCAAAAGAGGGTGTAGTTTTTCCTAATTTATATTCTACATCTGGTGTTTGTGCACCAAGTAGAGCGGCTATAGCAACAGGAATGTATCCTTCTGGAATTGGTGCAAACCATATGCGTACAACTTCTTATACAGAAGTAACGGGTTTACCAAAGTATGGAGCTGTACCACCACCCGAAACAAAAATGATAAGTGAATTGCTTCGCTTACAAGGTTATTATTGTACAAATAATTATAAGGAAGATTATCAATTTAAGGCGCCCGTTACTGCATGGGATGAAAGTAGCCCTTATGCACATTGGAGAAATAGAGCAAAAGACCAACCTTTTTTTGCTGTAGTAAATTTTACAGAAACGCATGAGTCTGGTTTGTTTGAACCTTATGGCTTTAGAGAAATAGAAACCAGACATTATTATTCTGGTGAAAGCAATTACAATTGGAAAAATAAAGGAAAATCTCATGCAAAAAATAGAACATTAGAAGTAGAAACAACAATTCATATTCCTAAAAACACCAAATTTAAAGTGCCTCCTTACTTAGTTGATAGCGAAGTTACGCAAAGAGATTTGTGGAAAATGTATAATAATATTGCAGAAATGGACAAGCAGGTAGGTGCTGTTTTAAAGCAATTAGAAGAGGATGGTTTGTTAGAAAGTACCATTATTATGTTTTATGGCGATCATGGTGGGCCGTTGCCAAGAGAAAAAAGATTGATTTATGATTCTGGTTTAAACACGCCAATGATAGTGCGTTTTCCAGAAAAAAAGAATGCAGGAACAAAATTTAATCACTTAATTAGTTTTGTAGATTTTGCTCCAACTTTACTTTCATTAATTAACAAAAAACCGAAAGATTATATGCAAGGCAAAGCTTTTTTAGGAGCTTATCAGTCAAAAGAACCTCGTAAATATATACATGCAGCAGCAGACAGGTTTGATGGTTTTACAGATGCAATAAGAGCTGTTAGAGATACAGATTTTAAGTATATTAGAAATTATAAGCCAGAGCAAGGGTACTATTTGCCCGTAGATTACAGAGAGAAAATACCTGCTATGCAAGAATTATTAAAATTTAGAGCGGCCGGGAAGTTAAATGAAACACAAAAACAATGGTTTAGGGCAAACAAACCCAAAGAAGAATTGTTTAATTGTAAGCTAGATCCTTTTGAATTGAACAATCTTGCTGATAATCCAAAATACAAACACAAGCTAAAAGAGTTACGTTTAGAAATGGACAGTTGGTTGGCTAAAATTGATGATAATCCTAATTTAGCGGAAGCTGATTTGGTTAAAAAACTGTGGAATAATCAACCTACAAAGCCGATTACCGCAAAACCATTTGTAGCCTTAAAAAATGGTAAAATTATGATTACTTGTGCTACAGAAGGAGCTTCTATAGGGTATAAGACAAATTTAAAATCTAAAAGTTGGAAAGTATACTCAGCACCTTTCTCATTAGGTATTAATCAAACTTTGATTGTAAAATCTCATAGAATAGGATACGAATCAAGTGAAAAAATAGATGTTAAAATAGATGAACTAAAATAGTTGATTTAACATATTATTGTTCATTTTTTTGTTTTAACTATTATCTAATGATATATTATTGAATAAGTTTTACTAGGGAAATTTATTCTTAAAAAAAAACATAACAGAACAGGATAGTTTTTTTAAAAAAAATAAGAACATTGCTGAAAAGTATATAAAATTACTTTTCAATCATTAGCTGGTGAGCTCATAGAAGGTATGATTTAATACGATGGGGAATTTTATTAGATGTTGTTCAGAATTTAGAATATCGTTTCTGGACTCCTAACACAAATATTAGACCGTATCATACTAAATTACCTATTCCTTTACAAGAATTAGAATTAAATCCGGCATTATTGGAGTCAGATCCAACAAATAATGGATACCGTTAATTCTTTGTTTTGAATTGATTTATTTGAATTTGAAAGCCGAAAGAAATTATTTTCTTTCGGCTTTTTTAGTATAGAATAATTTTTAATAAGCTTATATAATCAGTATTGCACAGGACACATAATTAAAAAAATACAAGTAATTTTATTTGAAATTAATCATATGAATTTTTCAAAAAAAATATTAATAGCGCTTTTTATTGTTACAACCATCAATACTTTTTCTCAAATAAAACATGGGTTAAGAGATAAACAAGGCAAACATATAATACCTAGAGGTTTTGTAATAAACACGAATGACCATGCAGGAGAAGTATTTTTTAATAGTGATGATTATGCAAGACAAGTTAGAATGGGAGCTAACCATCAAGTAATTCGATTAGAGTTAGGTAAGTTAAGCGAGTTTCCTGGAGGAAAATTAGAACAAGCATATCTTGCTAAATTAGATACATTAGTTGCTTTGGGAAAAAACCACGGCATTAAAACTGTTTTTAAAATGACAGTTTATGGGGTTGATAAATTTATATGGCAAGAATTTTGGGAAAACAAAAACGATTTCCAGTACAAAACTTATATCGACGCGTGGAAGGTAATTTGGAATAGATATGTAAATGAATCTTATGTATTAGGGTATGATATTGTTAATGAGCCTAGAAAGTTGCAAATGAAAATTTCTTACACAGATTTAACAAACAACTATTTAATTCCTTTGTACCAAAGAATTATTGATGAAAGTCAGAAAATTAATGCAGATAAGTTGATTTTAGTTCAATCTATCTTTATGAACAAAGGAGAGAAAATTGACAATAATCAATATGCAGAAATTTCAGCACCAATCAATCGGAAAAATATAGTTTTTGCACCTCATATTTATCAAAGTAATGTCGATTTTATCAAAAAAAATATGGATCGTTTTGATAGAGAATCAGAGATGTTAAATGCACCAATTTTAATTGGCGAGTGGGGTTTTCCCACTTTTGCGAAGACAGATACTACTTTGGTAGGTAATTTGGGACAATTAAAATACAGAGAAATGTACATTAGAACTGCAGAGGTTTTTGATAAAATGGGAGTAGGCTCTATAAAAGCTTGGTTTTTAGGAAACAGAACAATGCAGAATTTTTTAGCCGGTGGACCATCAACCTGGTCTATATTTAGCGATAAAACAGATGCAGGAACGGTAGAGCGTAAATATATTACAGACATCATTTCTAGACCCTTTCCTCAAGAAATTGCTGGAGATATTCAATCTTTTTTATTCAATTTTGCAAAAAGAGAATTGGATTTAAATATTATATCTGATAATAGTAAAGGAGCTTCTAAATTATTCATTGGGCAAAACAGGCATTATCCTGATGGTTTTTCAATCATCATCAATAACGATTTTGTGATGTATTATAATCCGCTAAAAAATGTTGGGTTAGAGGTTTATAAAACCACTAAGGATTCTAATCCTTCAGATTTTATTTGGGATGCTAATGCTCAAAAATTAATTATTTTAAAATGGGGTAAAGACAAAGCAGATTATACTATAAAAATAGTTCCAGGAATTCGAAATTTTTAAGTTTAAAAATTGATTTTAAAATTTTAAATTAGCTTTTACTCAGTAATCGATTTCATTTTAAAACTAAAAAGAGTAATAATTTTAGTTAAGCCCTGATTTAAAATCACTAAACATATCTTTTATAATTTCTTTTGTATTTCCTTTTTTAAGGCTTTCAAATGACACATAACCACGATAATTACTAGATTGTATTATTTTAGCAATTCGTGGTAAATCTGCTGCAACTTTAGTGCTATCTTTCTGTTTTACATGTTCTTTTACAAAGAAGTAGTTGGCATAGGGTGCAAGATTTTCAATTTCTTTATAAGTATCGTTAGAAGGTAAACTTCCACAATCTAAAATTAAACCAAACCAGTCTGAATTTACTTTTTTCAACATCTCAATAACTTCTTCACTTGTAAATAAAAACTCATCATGATTTTGCAGACCTGCAATAACACCATAAAGTTCGCCATATTTTGCACAGGTTTTAAAGTCATTCAACATCCATTGCTTTACTTCTTCTTTTGAATAGGTTTTGTTTTTATGTCTTCCAGTAAAAATCCTCATTATTGGTGCTCCTATTTTAGAAGAAACCTCTAACCAGTTTTCAATCAGTTCAATGTCATTATTTCTCTCAGTAAGATTTGGAGTAGCAAAGTCATTTCTAACACCGGTCCATGCAATATCAAGTCCTAACTCAAGAGCTTTTCTTTTTAAATCAAAAAGCTCTTTATTTGAGGGTGCTTTTGGATAAGAACTGAAATAATAACCAGTTAAATCTATTGCATCCAAACCAATATTAGCAGCGTATTCCATCATGTCAAAAAAAGTCATTTCACCGCTCCTAAGTTCCGAATTAAATGAATAAGCATTAATGCTGTATTGTAGTCTAGATGTTGTATTTGTTTCTAAAGGGTTGGTGTAAGCAAATAGTTTGTTAGCTCCTAAAAAAAAAGGTGCAAAAACTAAATTCTTTAAAATATTTCTTCGTGTTATATTCATAATTTTTGTATTTAGAATCAAGTTGAATTTTTACTGTTATTCTTCTGATAACATCATTATCTTTTCCCAGATACTTTTGTCAACAACGATGCCCTCTTCTAAGTTTTTTACTCTTTTTTGTGCACTTCGTTCTCCAGGATAGTAAACTTTATCTCCAGTATTTATAGGCGTTGCATTATGTGTAAAATCAATAATTTCATCAATTAGCCTTTCTTGTAATCCTTTATCACCAAAAACGGTTGGATAAATACAAATAAAAACTTGCGAAATTGCTGTTTCAATTTCTTTTGAATTTATTTTGGCTGTAGAGTTTCCGGCAGACAATAGAGTTGCTAGCATATCTAGTACCATAGAAAGTGCAGAACCTTTCCAATAGCCAATTGGTAATCCTCTTTCTTTTGTTAGTATTTTGTTAGGATCATTTGATAGTTCATCATTGTCATCCCAACCGCCAGGATAAGGTAATTTTTCTCCTTTTAATTTATAATCGTTAATCTTACCGAATGAAAATTGTGAAATAGCCATATCCAATACAACATCTCCTTTTTTTCTAGGTATAGATACAACTAAAGGGTTGTTCCCTATTCTGCTGTCTTTTGCTCCCCAAGGAGGCATATTTGGTTTCGTATTTGTAAAAAGTATCGATATACAATCTGCATTGGCAGCTTGTTTTCCATAGGTTCCGCCTCTCATCCAGTGGTTCGTGTTGCGTAATGCAACCATTCCCATTCCGTGTTGTTTTGCTAATTCTATAGCTCTGTTAGTACACTTTGTTGCATTTATAATTCCAGGGCCAAGTTTACCATCCCATCTTTCTATATTGCCAAAAGAACTTGCTTTTTCTGCTTCAGCATCTACTTTAATGATTCCTTTTTTTATGTATTCGATAAATAAAGGAATTCTATTAATGCCATGAGAACTTACACCACTTAAAGTACTTTCTGTAAATGTATTGGCAAGTAATTTGGCATTGTGCTTGCTAAATTTATATTTTATAAAAAGCTTATAAAGAAGCTTTTGCATATTTTCTGGTAAAATTTGCATACATATCTAATTCTGATTCTAATTAGTTACAAGGTTTTGTTTGTTGTAGTTAGAATTATTTAGGTTTTATAATTGTCTTTTGAATTTTCTAGGTAATTTTTTAATGGATTTTATCTGAATATTTTTATAAAAAACTTCAGCAGCTTCAGATTGAATTTGAATACGACCTTTTGTTAGAGGCATTATTTTACCGTTAGCATTTTTATATTTAGAATTATACAAAGCCATTACAACTTTACCATTTACAATATGCATACTTGTTCCTTCAAAACAAATTAGTTCTAGGGTATTCCATTTTCTATGTGGTTTTTCATTATCAAAACCTTTATTTGCATGATTTGGTATTTTTTTATCTGCACTAGAAAAAGGATGTAGCGTTCCATTTTTAATATAACTAAATTCTTTTTCTCCTGTTCTTTTTTCTGAAGGAATCTCTACTAATGCTCCGCCTAAACCATAATAGTCACCAAGATCTCCTTCTTGAATCTGAAATTCTTGAGAAGACATCCAAACATTCCAAAAAGTTCTGTAAGGTCCAAAAGAATGATATAAAAGACCACTATCTCTTTCTCTTAAAAGTCTAGGTTCCCAAACTTTTTCTCCCCATTTAAATTGTAACTTTAAATGATAGTTTTCATATTCTTGTTTGCTAATTAATGCTCCATAAATTTCTCCAGAGATATGCAGTATATTTTCATTATTTTCTGATGTAAAATTAAATACATTTTTAGGGTCATTATTTAAACCTAAAGGAATTCCTTTTTTACCATCACTTTCAGAATTTATATTTTCTAAATTTTTAATAGTTTTATGAGGTACCCCTATAAATACATCCCAATTTTTGGTGTAATCTCCTTCAAAAAGGTGTGTCCATTTATTTGCAGATAGTTTTTTTATTTGTTTCAAGTTTGCAGCCCATAGAATTCCACCTTTTATCATTTTTTTAAAACGAATATCTTCATAAGATTCATTGGTATGACCTAAACCTGTATAAAAAATTCTGCCTCCATCATAATGATGAAACCAAGTAATAGGATGCTCTTTAGTATTCATCTTTTTGCCTTTGTAAGAAGTTTCATCAACGGAAACTAAAACATTTACATGTTTCGCTACAGGTTTTTGAAAATTATACCATTCGTCTTTAAAAACTTCTTCTTTTTGTAGATGACTTACAGCTGGATGGTTCGTTTCTTTATTTATAAAAACTTTTGCAGGTTGTACTTTTGGATGATTTTTAAAGGTAGCGCCCACCATATTTGTAAACCAAGGCCATTGCTCTTCGGTGTTTGAGGCAGCATGAATTCCTACAAAACCGTTTCCGTTTGCAATGTATTTTTGAAATGCTTTCTTTTGATTTTCATCAAATAAATTTCCTGTGGTGTTTAAAAAGACAACTACATTGTAGTTTGATAAATTATCTATAGAAAAATCATATGCATCCTCAGAAAAATCTATGATCCAATTCGTTTCTTTTTTTAAATTCACAAAGTAATTAATACCTGCTGGAATGGATTTATGTCTAAAGCCTGTTGTTTTAGTTAATACTAATATTTTAGGGTCTTTTTGTTGTGAAAATCCCGATAAAAAAAAGAATGCACATAAAATTACGAATAGTTGGGTTTTAAAATTTTTTAAAAATATTTTCATAGAGATTAATTTTATGTCATTAAAAATGTCTTGATTTTTTCTTACGTTTTTAAAAATAAATCAAATAGCTTATGTAAAAAAAATATACGTTATAACTTTTAGTGATATTTTAAGATTTTAAATATATCAATAGAGAAATACAAAACACTAATAATACAAAAAGAGATTAGAATATATTTTAATCTCTTTTTGTTTGGTTTAAGATTTACTGATGTTTTAATAGGTGAAATATTCTTAACTAAAAATAAGATATGTAGCAATTACAATGGCGCAAATTACCACTCCAAAAGTTTTAACATGTTTCCATGGTGTAACATCTACTTGATTTGTGTACTCTTGTTCGTAATCTGTTTCTCTTGGTTTTATCTTTCCAATTACTAACATTAAGATAATTGTTAAAACAAATGCTGCAAATTGAAAATGTAAAAAATGAGGTAAATCCATTTCTAAACCTTTTGATAAAACGATATACGTTACATAAAAAGTAAATGCGAATATAATTCCAGTTTTTGCTGCAATAGCTGGAACTCTTTTTGTTAATACACCTACTACAATAACTGTTAAAATTGGTACACTATACGCTCCGTTTACGGTTTGTAGATATCCAAAAAGGCCGTCTGATGCATAGTATAAAAATGGCGCTACAAACATAGAAAAGATGGCTAAAAAGATTCCAAAACGTTTACCTACAGTAACTACTTTTTTATCTTCTGCCTCTTTGTTGATGTATTGTTTATAAATATCAACACCAAAAAGTGTTACACAACTGTTTAAGGCAGAGTTAAATGAGCTTAAAATAGCGCCAAACATAACCGCGGCAAAAAAGCCAACTAAATAGGTAGGCAACACTTCTGCCACTAATCTTGGGTAGGCAACATCATTGTTTGTTAAAACTTCTCCTCCCCATTTATGATAGGCAATTATTCCTGGAAGTACCACTATAATAGGACCTAAAATTTTTATAACAGCAGCTAATGTTAATCCTTTTTGTCCTTCTGCTAAATTTTTTGCACCCAAAGCACGCTGAATAATTTGTTGGTTTGTTCCCCAGTAAAATAGTTGTACCAGCATCATTCCTGTAAAAATAGTTGCGAAAGGAATTGAAGATTCTGCACCCCCAATTGCATTTAATTTTTCTGGATATTCACTTGTTAATTTTGAAATACCCCCAAAGAAACTTCCATCATCACTAATAGACATCAAACCAAAAACAGGAATTAATAAACCACCAATTAACAAACCAATAGCATTTATAGTATCTGATACAGCTACAGCTTTTAAGCCACCAAAAATGGCGTAAATAGAGCCTATAACGCCAATGCTTATTACACAAATCCAAATAGATTGCCACTCTGTAACGCCTAATAACTCTGGCAGATTAAACATGCCGCTTATTCCAAGAGAACCAGAATACAAAACGATAGGCAACAGAACTATTGTATATCCAGATAAAAATAAACCAGAAGTCATTGCTTTTGTAGTGGTATCAAAACGTCTTTCTAAATAGGTCGGAATCGTAGAAATACCTCCTTTTAAATATCTTGGTAATAAATAAATAGCGGTAATTACCATAGCAATTGCGGCTAAAGTTTCCCAGGCCATTACTAAAATGCCATCTGCATAAGCGCTTCCGTTTAGTCCTACAATTTGCTCTGTAGATAAATTTGTTAGTAATAAAGAACCTGCAATAACGGTAGCTGTTAGGCTTCTTCCTCCTAAAAAGTATCCATCTGAAGTATTTTCGTTTGTGCCTTTGGTTGCCAAATAAGCAATGATTGCTACTAGTAAAGTAAAACCTATAAATGAAATGATTCCTAACATATTTTGATTGATTTTTAAAAGATTAATAAAAAACCTCATAGTTTTTAAAAGCTATGAGGTTCGAAATATACTAAATATATTGGTTAATTATATTTTCAAATAATTCTTGTTTGCCACTTTGCAAACTTAATTCACCATTTTCTTGTGCAATTTTATATAAATCTGATAATTCTAATTTTCCTGTTTCAAAGTCTTTCCCTTTTCCGGTGTCAAAAGAGCTGTATCTTTTTTCTCTTAAAGAATTGTAAGATGAAGAAGTAATAATTTTATCTGCAGTAATTAATGCCCTTGCAAAAGTATCTGCACCACCAATGTGTGCTAAAAATACATCTTCCATATCTGTAGAGTTTCTTCTAATTTTTGCATCAAAATTAACACCACCACCTTGCAAACCTCCAGCTTCTAAGAAAACCAACATTGCTTCTGTGGTTTCTTGAATATTGTTTGGAAATTGATCTGTATCCCAACCGTTTTGGTAATCTCCTCTATTGGCATCTATACTTCCTAGCATTCCTGCTTTGGCTGCAACGGCTAATTCGTGTTGCATAGTATGTTGTGCCAAAGTAGCGTGGTTTACTTCAATATTCATTTTAAAGTCTTTGTCTAAACCATACTCTTTTAAGAATCCGATTGCAGTTGCAGAATCAAAATCATATTGATGCTTCATAGGCTCCATTGGTTTTGGTTCTATAAAAAAAGTTCCTTTAAAGCCTTGTGCTCTTGCGTAATCTCTTGCCATGGTTAAAAATTGTCCCATATGGTCTAATTCACGACCCATATCTGTGTTTAGTAAAGACATGTATCCTTCTCTACCTCCCCAAAAAACATAATTTTCTCCACCTAATTTAATAGTAGCATCTAGTGCTAATTTTACTTGGCCACCAGCTCTTGCAACTACATTAAAATCAGGGTTTGTAGAAGCACCATTCATGTAACGTGGATTTGAAAAACAGTTTGCTGTTCCCCATAATAGTTTTACACCACTTTCTGCTTGTTTTCCTTTAATGTAATCTGTAATGGTATGCAGTCTTGCTTCTGATTCTGCAAAAGTTGCTCCTTCTTGAATTAAATCGTAATCGTGAAAACAGAAATAATCAAATCCCATTTTATTGATAAATTCGAAAGCAGCATCTGCTTTGTCTTTTGCAGCCTGAATAGGATCTGATGCTTGGTCCCAGGCAAAATTTTGTGTTCCTGGTCCAAAAGGATCACCTCCTTGTCCGCAGAAAGTATGCCAATAGGCAATTGCAAATTTAAAATGTTCACGCATTGTTTTTCCTGCTACTACTTGTTCTGGATTGTAGTATTTAAAAGCCATTGGATTGTCTGACTCTTTACCTTCAAATTTAATTTTTTCGATTCCTTTAAAATATTCTTTATTTGCCATTTTTTTAGATTGTTTAATTGTTTGTTCGTGTATGTATTTAATTGTTCTGTTTTGCGTTAGGGATTGAACGTTCTGTTTGAGCTCTCACGCTTTTGGGCGTGAAGCGAGTAGTGAAAGCCCGACCTTTTTAGGGAACGCCCAAATTCTAGTTATTTAAAACGAGTTCTAATTCTTTTTTCCAATTTTTATAGGCCTCTATATATGGTTTTTGGTCTTTAAATGGTGTAAATGTCATTACATGATCATTTTCCATAATGTTTTTGCCAAAAGACTCAAAATCTCCTGTATGTAAATTTGCTGCTCTTGCTGCTCCAATAGCACCTGTGGTATTGTAAATTTCTATTTCTTGTTGAATTAATGTAGCAACTGTGTTTGCAAAAATTTCTGATCGAAATAAATTGTCATTTCCTGCTCTAATAACAGCCGGATTTATACCATCTGATTTTAGAATTTCAATTCCGTAATAAAAAGAAAAAGCAATTCCTTCTAAAGCAGCTCTACACAAATGCCCTTTGTGATGGTTGTTTAGGTTCATGTTAACAATTCTGGTGCCAATTTCTTGGTTGTCTAGCATGCGTTCTGCGCCGTTTCCAAAAGGGATCAAACAAACACCATCAGACCCAATTGCAATCTCAGACGCTAAAGTATTCATTTCTTCGTAAGATGAAACAGCTAAGTTATTTAACAGCCATCTGTATTGGATGCCTGCGCCATTAATACATAATAATTTACCAATTCTTGCAGCGGCTCCTTTTGTATAATTTACATGAGCAAAATTATTTACTCTTGCACTTTCTTTGGCAGATAAACTATCGGTAACAGCATATACAACCCCAGAAGTGCCACCTGTTGCTGCAACTTCTCCTGGATTAAAGACATTTAATGAAAGGGCATTGTTTGGTTGATCTCCTGCTCGGTAAAAAATAGGGGTTCCTAAAGCCAAACCGCTTTCTGCAGCACCTTTTTCATCTACTTTAGATTGCATGCTAAAGGTATCTACAATATCTGGCACTAGAGCCGAATGAATGCCATAATATTCTAGCAAAAAATTAGCCACTGTATCCTTTTTAAAGTCCCAGAAAATTCCTTCAGAAAGTCCTGATATTGTTGTGTTTATTGTGTTAGAAAATTGGTAGGCAATAAAATCTCCAGGCAACATAAATTTATGAATCTGCTTGTAAATTTCAGGTTCATTTTCTTGTACCCATTTTAATTTAGATGCTGTAAAATTAGCTGGAGAGTTTAACAATTGTGCACTACATTGTTCTGCCCCAATATCTGCAAAAGCTTTGTTACCAGTTTCTACAGCTCTACTATCGCACCAAATAATACTTTTACGAAGTGGATTTCCTTTTGTGTCAACTAAAACTAAACCGTGCATTTGATAAGAAATACCAATTCCTTTTATCTGCTCTTTGTGAACATTGTATTTTTTTTGAAGGCTTTTTATGGCATTGCAAATATGCAACCACCAATCTAAAGGTTCTTGTTCTGCCCAGCCATTCTTTTGGGCAAACATGCTCATTTCTTCTTCTGGTTCTTGAACTACGCCAATGCTTTTACCAGATTTTATTTCTACTAATGCTGCTTTAATTGAAGAGCTTCCTATATCTAATCCTAAATGGTATTCCATTTTAGTGAAGTGTTTGTTTTAAGAAAGACAATTTTAGTTTTAAATTACCTTCATTACATCCTGTACTGTCCTGAAATAATTGAATTAGACCTTATAGAGCAGGATAGAATTTAAGGGGTGTTTTTTTAATATTGATTTTTTGTAAAAATAGTCATAAAATGAAAAATAGTATAGCGCTAATTTTAATCAGTTTTATTTGGGTTATAAAGGCTCAAAATATCCGTCATATTGAAACTTTAAACGATAATTGGAGTTTTTATAAAGGCACGTTAGAAAAACCTTTTTCTGAAGATAATACTACTGGTTGGAGTAAAGTAAGTATACCTCATTCTTGGAATACGCTAGATATTTTAGATGATGAAGATGGGTATTATAGAGGTGATGGATGGTATAAGAAAACAATGGATATTCCTAAAGTTTTTGAAAATCAGCAAGTTTTTTTAGTATTTGAAGCCGCCAATCAAGTTACATCAGTATTTGTAAATGGAGAACCTGTAGGCGAAGATCATATTGGTGGTTATACAACTTTTGCAAGAGATGTTACTGTTTTTTTAAAAGAAGGTAAAAATGAAATATCAGTTAAAGTAAACAATGCGCATCATGATGAAATTATACCACAGTCTGCAGATTTTTCTTTTTACGGAGGTATTTATAGAGATATTCATCTGGTAATTACCAAACCAATTCATTTTGAAGTGGCTAATCTAGGAACAAATGCCGTATTTATTAGTACACCAGAAGTTTCTAGATTAGCCGCAAAAGTATCGGTTAGAGCGAAATTGGTTCGCCCTAAAAATGGAACTTATTATGTAAAGCAATCCTTGTTTGATGATAAGCGTAACTTGGTAAAAACGGTGCAATCAAAATCTAAATATGGTAAAGAAGTAGTCAGTTCTTTTACTGTTAAAAATCCGAATTTATGGTCGCCAGAAAACCCGTATTTATATACTTTAATTACAGAAATTGTAGATGCTAAAGATAAAGTGTATGATAGAGTAGAGAATCCTGTAGGGTTCAGGTGGTTTCATTTTGATGCAAATAAAGGTTTTTTTATCAATGGAAAACAAACCAAATTAATTGGCACCAATAGACATCAGGATTTTTATAAAAAAGCAAATGCAGTTTCTGATGAAGTTCATAGAAACGACATGAAACTGCTAAAAGAAATGGGTATTAACTTTTTAAGAATTGCCCATTATCCTCAAGACCCTGCAATTTTAGAAATGTGCAATAAAATGGGAATTATTGCTACCGTAGAAATTCCTTTTGTAGACAAAGCTGCTGCCAATGAAAAAGGGAAACAGAATACTGTAAATATGCTAAAAGAAGCCATTCGTTTTAACTACAATCATCCTGCTATTGTAGCGTGGAATTTAGGAAACGAAACTACTATGAAAGCACCAAGTGATTTAGGGGAAGCCTACACAAAACATTTTATAGAAACGCATAAAATTTTAGCAGAAACCATTAAAAAAGAAGATAAAACTAGATATTCATATACAGTTTTTTTTAGAGAACCTGCGTATCAAGATAAATTAGGAATTCGATTTACAGAAATTGTTGGCTACAACAAATATTACGGATGGTACAAAGAAGAGTTAGAGGATATTGATAAAAATTTAAGAGATTTAGTAAAACGTACCTTAGCTTTAGATCCAGACAAGCCTTTTATTTTAAGCGAGTATGGTGGCGGCGCAGATCCAAGGTTAAGAACTTACAACCCAACCCGGTTTGATTTTAGTGTAGAATATCAGTTTTTGTTGCACAAAGCCTATATGAAAGCTATTTTAGAAATTCCAGAAATTGTAGGTGCAAATGTTTGGAATTATGCAGATTTCCAAGTAGAACATCGTAAAGATGCTGTGCCTCATATTAATAACAAAGGGTTGGTTTCTGCAGATAGAAAAAAGAAAGATGCCTATTATTTATACCAGGCTTTACTAAATACAACCCCATTTGTAGCGATTGCCTCTAAAGGTTGGGTAAAAAGAGCAGGTATTGCAGATATTGAAGGCGGAAATATTGCAACACAACCTATTACAATTGTTGGGAATGGAGAAGATGTTGAATTGTTGATAAATGGAATTTCATTGGGTAAAAAAACATTCGATTTTTCTACAACTGTATTTAATGTTCCTTTGCAACAGGGTCGAAATTTAATTGAAGTAATATCAGACAAAGAGGGTAAAACAATTAAAGATTTTGCAAATATAGAATTTACCTTACAGCCTAAAAATTTTAAAAGTAAAACCAATCCTTTTAAAGAAATTGCTATCAATGTGGGTTCTTATTGCTATTTTACAGAAACCCATAATGTAGATTATCTTTGGATGCCAGATAAAGAATATTCAGCCGGAAGTTTTGGATTTGTTGGAGGAGATTATTTACGCTTTAAAAGCAAACGAAGAAATAATATTGGTACAGATGTTAGTATAAAAGGTACAGAGAATGATCCCATTTATCAAACACAAGTAATCGGTTTAGATGCCTATAAATTTGATGTTCCGAAAGGGACTTATGAGTTAACATTATTAATGGCAGAGTTAAAAACCAGAAATGAAAATATAATGGATATCTCTGTTAATAATAAAAAAATCTGGACAAACATCAACTTAAAAAAACAATTTGGTAGTGATAGAGGTGTAGAAAAACGTTTCTTAATTTCTGTAGATGATAATAATGGAATTACTATCGATTTTAAAGCAATTAAAGGAGAAACAAGATTAAGTGGTGTTAAGCTAAGAAAGGTAAATTAGTTGACTAGTCATTAAAAAAAAAACAAAATTTTAAAGATTTTTTAGTTAAAACAGTATAGTGCAGGATACTTTAAGTAAATAAGTTTGTTAGATTGCATACCTATTAATTATTTAAAATATTAAATCATGAAAAAACAATTACTTAAATTAACAATGTTAGCATTTGTTGTACTTTTTAGTGCATCAACATTGCAAGCACAAGCATTATGGACGACAAAGGGTACTTATAAAATATCAACAGCAGCTGATACATCTCCAGTACTTTATATGACAGTTACTGATGCAGGTGGTTTAGAGTGGGCTGAAGAAAAATCTGGCGATGATCCATCACAGGTTTGGACCGTGCAAGACCATAGAACTCCAGCAGGATCAGGTTTTGTAGAGATTTTTGCAACTATTCCTGGTGCAGGTAACTTTACTTTGACTACAAATGGAGTAGAAGCAGATGGTAAAAATCTTACGTTAACTGTTAAATTTGGAGATCCTAAAGAAGTTGAATATACAGCACCTACTGGGGGTGATACTCCGGATGATACTTCGGATGACACTGAAGCTGTATATTCGGGAGATCTTACAGGTTTAGATCAGTTTCAAAGAAGAAAGACTAAAGTTAATGCAGAAGGATTAGCTGATTCTGCTGGAGCTATCCCAGCAGATGGAAACAATTCATTGTTTATTAAAACCCCATGGGATGGTGGTTCAAGGTATGGTGTGGTTCCAACTGCAGCAGGTGATGCTGTTCAGTTTGATGGAGGAGGTCTTGATGTAATTCAATACCATCTTGTAGAAGCAGCAACGGCAAGTGTAAACACCTTTGGTTTAGATGCATTTTCTATTTCTAATCCTATAAGTGATCAATTAACTATTAAAGGAACAACTTCTAAAGTTAACCAAGTAGTTGTATATTCTTTATTAGGTAACAGAGTATTATCAAAAGCAATAAACAACGGTAACGAAAATATTAGTTTAAACGTTAGTGCTTTGTCTACAGGTATGTATATTGTAGAGCTTAACGGTAAAAATGGAGAAAGATTGACAAAGAAAATTATCAAGCAGTAAGCTTATTAATTTAAATTGTAAACTACTTAAAAACATCCTATTGTAAAATATAGGATGTTTTTTTATTTTTAAGAATATCAAAATTACCTACTATGCAAAGAGTCGCTTTTAAAATGAAGTTAAATAAGGGACAAAAGGAAGTTTACATGAAAAGGCATGATGAGCTTTGGCCAGAATTAAGTAAATTATTAAAAGAAAATGGAGTTAGCGAGTATTCTATTTTTTTTGATGAAGAAACAAGTATTTTATTTGCTTTTCAGAAAGTATCAGGTGCCGGTGGTTCGCAAGATTTGTCAACGAATGAAATTGTTAAAAAATGGTGGAACTTTATGGCAGATATTATGCAAGTAAATGCAGATAATTCTCCTGTTTCAGTTCCTTTAGAAGAGGTGTTTTATTTACCTTAGTTTTTAGCTTTTTTAAACAGGATAGACCAGGGTAGCTTTAATTTTTACAAAATTTATCTTTCTAAAATTATTAATTTTAGAAATATGTGCAAGGTGCCCTTCAATAAATTTACAGTTACTTTTTTATTACTTCTTTTAGTTCATTTGTATTCTTTTTCACAAGTTACTTTTGAAAAAGAAGTAAAAATAACAGATATAGGTTTGCATTTTAATGGTAGTAAAGTTACCAGTGGTACAAAATTTAATGCAGATGATGGTAATACCGATTCTTATGACTATTATTTTGGTAAAAATATTTCTGCGCACGGCGATTGTATTAAAACCTATCAAAATTATGTGTTCATGACATGGTATAGAGGAGGAGAATCAGATCGTCATGTAATGTTAACTCGCTACAATACTGTTACAGGTACAAGCGTAGATATAGAGTTTCCTCATAGGCATACAGGTTTTCAAAATAAACCTTGGATAGGTGAATCTCATAATACCATAGCGGTTGCAGTAAGCCCCTTAGATGGTAGCATTCACTTGTTATATGATATGCATGCTTACGGCAGATCAAGACCATCAGATGGTAGTTTGTCTAACGATTATTTTAGATACAGTTATTCTGTAAAAAATGCAGCATCACTTTCTGATGATGCGTTTACATTAGATAAGTTTGTAAAAAACACCAATGGTGGCTATAAGCATTTAAGTTTAAATAGTGGTAAATCGGGGTATCCAGATGAAGAATATGCAAAGTACGCATCTTTAACTTACCCGCAATTTTTTACAAATGATTTAGGAGACATTTTTATGTATATGCGTGAAGGAGGTAACAATAATGGAGCTTATAAGTTTTCTAAATACAATGCAACTACTTCTGTTTGGTCAGATTTTACACACTTCAATGTTTTAAATGCTAAAAGTCAGTCAGGAATAACTTATGACTGGGGTTTGTATGGGAATATGAAGTACGTAAATGGTAAAATCAGAGTTGGTTTTCAAAGAAGATCATCAAATAATAGTGATAAATACCTGTATCAAAATGGTGTTTATTATGCGTATTCTGATAATCAATCTGGACAAGATGATTGGAAAAACCATTCAGGAACCCCTTTTTCCTTGCCGCTGTTTGATGCTGATAAAATAAAGGTTATGGAACCTGGCGATTATGTATCAACTACTCAACAAGATCAAGTATATATTGTAGGTAATTTTGATTGGACAGTTACTCAAAATGGCGATGTCCATATTATCAGTAAAGTTAAGGATAACGAAAATAACGTAACCAAATCTTTGCATACCTACAAACCCTCAGGTGCCACAGACTTTATAACTTCAGAAGATTTTGATGGCGGAACATCTATATATACAGCAGGGAACGATGTTTTTATAATAGGACTTCAAAATAACAGGGTTTTTGTTCAAAAGACAGAAGGAGGAACTAATAATTTCGAAACTGTATATCAAGAAAATTCAGGTAGAACCTTTGACCATGGTAGAGTTCATATTGCAGATGGAAAACTTTATTACTATTTAATGGAAAATAGCTCTGGTAATGCACAACCATTATATCTTAAAATTATAGATCTAGATATAACTATTGTAGATCCAATGGCAACAGATAATTTTAAAATTCAGGCCATAGGAGAAACATGTACAGACATGGATAATGGTAAGGTTGTAATTAATGGAAATGCAACCCATGATTATATAGCAACTATTGATGGTGTTGCGCATAATTTTACAAAAGATAAAACTATAGAAAACTTAAAACCAGGAACCTATGATTTAAGTATTGAGGTTGTTGGTGAAAATTTTACACATTTTTATCATTTAGAAATAGCTGAAGCAGTAGCATTATCTGCTAAAATAAGTGTAAGTAAAAATACGGCAATAGTATCTGTAGAATCTGGAGAAGCGCCATACACCGTTGTTAAAAATGGTGTTCAAGTATTTGAAACGCATCAAACAAATTTTTATGTTGATGTAGATCATGGAGATGTTATTAAAATTAAAAGCACCAAAGCTTGCCAAGGAGAGTTCTTAAAAACTATTGATTTATTAGAAGATATAAAAGCCTATCCAAATCCTACAAGTGGAATTTTTGAGTTATTTATACCTAAAGCTTTAGGCAATATAAGTCTAGAAATATATAATATTCAGTCTAGATTAATACTTTCTAAATCATACACTTTAACCAATGGTAAAATAACTATAAATATAGCAGATAGACCTAAAGGGGTGTATTTTGTAAAAGTAAATTCAGAGAAACCTATGTTTATTAAATTAATAAAAAATTAAGATGAAAAAAAAATATTTATTTTTAATAGGAGTATTTGTATTCACTATTATTTCTTGTGGTGGAGGTGATGATCTACAAGAACCTGAAGTAGATAACACAGCGCCAACAACACCTACTTTAATATATCCGCTAAATAATACAGTCTGTATAGATCATAATATAATTTTTGAATGGGGTGTCTCTACAGATACAGAGGGAAACAGAATTACCTATAGCTTAGAGATCGCAGAGAATAATTCTTTTTTACCTATATTACAGACTGAAACAACTTTTGGACAATCGAAATTAATTAGTTTAACACCAGGTAAAGCATACTACTGGCGTATAAAAGCAGTAGATAGTAGAGCGGCAGAGAGTGAGTATTCATCAGTAAGTCAATTTTTAACAGAAGGAGATGGTGATTCTAATCATTTACCGTTTGCACCTAATTTAATAAGTCCAGCCTTAAATTCTGAAATTACTGGAACAAGTACTACTTTAAGTTGGTCAGCATCAGATGTAGATAAAGATACTTTGTCATATGATGTGTATTTAGACACCAATTCAGAGCCTTCTACTTTAGTATCACAAGATCAATCAGAAACTACATTTAACGCCACAAACTTAATTGCTTCATCAACATATTTCTTTAAAATAGTTGCTAAGGATGGTAATGGAGGTATTAGCGTTGGTCAAGTTTGGAGTTTTACCACAAAGTAAATTATTTAAAATGAAGTAATTATAATTATGAAAAATAATACTCATAAAAGTAAATTTTTAGTAACTATTTTTCTTTTATATACCTTTTTAGCGATTGGGCAAGTTGTGTTAGAAAAAGAAGTAAAAATAACAGATATAGGTTTACATTTTGATGGAAATAAAGTAGATGCTAATGCTCCGAATACAGGAGTAAACACGCCATATGATCGCTACTTTGGAACAAGTATATCAGCAAAAGGTGATTGTCTAAAAACGTATGGAGATTTTGTTTTTATGACTTGGTATAGAGGTGGTAAAGCAGATCGTCACGTAATGTTAACACGTTACAATACAATTACTGGTAGAAGTGTAGATATCGAGTTTCCTCACAGACATACAGGCTATCATAATAAATGGTGGATTGGAGAAGCCCATAATACAATAGCGGTTGCAATAAGTCCTATAGATGGTACAATACATTTGTTATACGATATGCATGCTTATGGTTCATCAAGACCAGCAGATGGTAGTTTATCTAAAGATTATTTTAGGTACAGTTATTCTGTAAAAAATGCAGCATCTCTTTCAGACGAAGAATTTACCTTAGATAAATTTGTAAAAAATAAGGCTAATGGGTACAAGCATTTGAGTTTAAACAGTGGAAAATCGGGTTATCCTGATGAAGATTATTCAAAATATGCATTCTTAACCTATCCACAATTTTTCACCAATGATTCTGACGATATCTTTATGTATATGCGTGAAGGTGGTAATAGTAATGGTGCTTACAAGTTTTCTAAATACGATGCAAGCACTTCTGTTTGGTCAAATTTTACAGATTTTAATGTTTTAAATGCTAAAAATCAAGCAGGAATCATTTATAATTGGGGCTTGTATGGTAATATGAAATACGTAAATGGAAAAATCAGAGTCGGTTTTCAGCGTAGATCTGCAAATCGAACAGATAAGTACTTATATCAAAATGGTGTTTATTATGCGTATTCTGATGATCAGAATGGTTTTAGTCAATGGAAAAACCATTCAGGAACTCCTTTTTCGTTACCATTGTATGATGCAGATAGAATTAAAGTAATGGAGCCTGGTGATTATGTGCAAACGACTCAAGAAGACAAAGTATATATTGTAGGCAATTTTGATTGGACAGTAACAGAAAAAGGAGATGTTCATATCATTAGTAAAGTGAAAGACAATCAGTATAATGTTACCAAGTATTTACATACCTATAAGCCTTTAGGTGCTACAGAATTTACAACAACCGAAGATTTTGCAGGTGGAACTTCTATTTATACTGCAGGTGATGATGTTTTTATTATTGGTTTAAAAAACAATCGAGTTTTTGTTCAAAAGACAGAAGGAGGAACAAACAATTTTACAACAGTTTATCAAGCAACTTCTGGTAGGTCTTTTGATGACGGAAGAGTGCACATTGCAAATGGGAAACTCTATTATTATTTAATGGAGAAAAAATCTGGAAATGCACAACCTTTGTATTTACAAATTATAGATTTAGACATTGTAAAAGAACCTTTTAGAGTTTCAATTACAGCTCCCGAAAATGGGCAAAAAGTTAAAGTTGGAGAAACTATTGCAATTACTGCAGATGCCGTCAATGAAAATGGATCAATCTCTAAAGTAGAGTTTAAAATTGACAATACCGTTTTTGATACCTCAACATCAGCACCATACAAAGTAGATTGGATTCCAACAATAGAAAGAGATTATAAGTTACAAGCTATAGTATACAATGATTCTAATGAATCTGTTTCATCAACAGTTGTTAATGTAACTGCAAAAACATTTGATCCAGAAGATTTATCAGAAGATATTTATAGATTAAGAAATGTAGCAACAGGAAAATTTTTAACAGATTCAGGAGCAGCTGCTACACCAGTTACTATGACAGATTCTGGAGAAGAACAAAACACACATTGGAATTTCGTAAATAGTGGAACTTTTGTGAATATTGATAGCGAAACATATGGTGTTTTGCGTGGACCAGGATCTGGTTTTGCTGGTGGTGCTTATAGAGTGGTTAGTACTGGTAAAGCACCACCAACTGCAGATAATGATAAAGTTTGGCAAATACATTATAACGCCTCAGATGAAACATATAGATTTCAATCTGGTAATAGTAGTCGATTTTTATACACTGAAGAGAATGGAAATGTAACCCACATTATAGTTAATGAAACAGATAACAGAAGTAAATGGAAAGTGATACCAACAAGTCAAACGTTAAGTATAGATGATAATAAAATAGCAGATACTTCAATTAATATTTATCCTAATCCAGCCAATAATAATTTTACAATAGCAGTTAAAGGAATAAATAAAGCTGATATTAAAATTTATAATTTGATAGGAAAACTTATTTATCAGGCTTCTACAGATAAACAAAGTACTCAAATTAATAATTTTGGTAAATTTAAATCGGGTATTTATTTGGTTCGAGTTTTAGGCGAAAATCAAAAAATTTACAATCAAAAATTGATTATAGAATAACAGTTGTAATTTTTTTAAAGTGATACAAAAGAAGTTAATAATTTAATTATTGGATTCTTTTTGTTTAATATCAATTCAGAAATTTTAAGGACAGGTCATGATAGTTTTTAGTAAAAAAAACAACATCTTGCTTTACTTTTTTTCGTAAATTAAAACTGAAAGCCAAATAACATCAATAAAATGAACTTTAGATATTTTTTATACATTATAATTTGTTTTGTTTCGTTAAGTTTTACTTCTTGTAAAGAGCAATCTAATTTAGAAAGTGCAGAAGATTTAACTATTTCAGAAGGATTCAAAAATCCATTAGGTTTTTATGATGCAACACCAACATTTTCTTGGAAATTACCAGCTTCAGAAAGCAATAAAAGTCAATCTGCATATCAAATTGTAGTTGCAAGTACTCTAGATTTATTACCTGATAATGCCGATTTATGGGATTCTGAAAAGCAAGAAAGTTCGCAATCTACTTTTGTAAAGTATCAAGGGGAAATATTGCAATCTCGTCAAAAAGTATATTGGCAAGTAAAATATTGGAATCAAAATGAAGAAGCATCTCAAAGGAGTAATATCAATTTTTTTGAATTAGGTTTACTAAATAATTCTGATTGGATAGCAAAATGGACAGGTCTAGATACAGCAAAAGATAGCATTAAAGGTGTTAGAAAGTTTTTAATGCACAGACCACAATACTTAAGAAAAGGTTTTGATTTGTCTTCAGATGTTAAATCAGCAAGATTATACATCACTGCAAAAGGTGTTTTTGATGTGCATTTAAATGGTATAGATGTAAGTGATGATGTGTTAACTCCAGGCTGGACGCCATACAACAAACGTATTGAAACATTAACTTATGACGTAACAGAATTATTATCTTCAGGTAAAAATGCAATAGCTGTAGAATTAGCTTCTGGGTGGCATTCAGGAAGAATTAGTAGAGGAACAGCTGTTTATGAAAATTTTGCCTCACCAAAAATTTTATGTCAGTTAGAAGTAACTTTAAAAGATGGTTCTAAAAAAACAATTATTTCTGATGAATCTTGGAAAGGCACAACAAATGGTCCAATAAGATTGGCAAGTTTGTACGATGGCGAAGTATATGATGCTAATTTAGAAATACCAAATTGGACTAAAAAAACTTTTGATGATTCCTCTTGGGAAAATACAAAAGTAGAAGCTATTTCTCATAATGTAAAATTAGCACCAAAACGTCATAGTACTGTTAAAATAATGGCAGTTTTAGAAGATGCAGAAACTGTATCAACCACTAAATCTGCTGTAATTTTTGATATGAAACAAAATATGGTGGGTGTGCCAAAAGTAACTGTTCCAATGAAAAAAGGAGATACTTTAACCCTTCGTTTTTCAGAAATGTTATTGTCTGATAATACTTTTTACACCAAAAATTATCGTTCAGCAAAATCAACTGATTATTACGTAGCAGCTAAAGATGGTGTTGTAGAATATGTACCAAAATTTACGTTTCACGGATTTCAATTTTTAGAATTAAGTGGTTACGATAAAAATGCGAAACCAGACGCTTCTTGGGTGCAAGGTATAGTACAACATTCAGATTTTGAGAAAAACGGAACGTTTACATCATCTCACGATAAGTTAAATCAATTACAAAGTAATATTACTTGGGGATTACGAGATAACTTTTTTGATGTGCCTACAGACTGTCCGCAACGTGACGAACGCTTGGGTTGGACAGGAGATGCACAAGTAATTGCACCAACAGCATTGTTCAATTATAGTACTCACGCTTTTTGGACGGCTTGGTTGCAAAGTCTAAGAGAAAATCAGTCTGAACACAAAAATGGTTTAGTGCCTTTTATAGTGCCAGATGTGTTGCAAAACAAAAATGGTGGTTCTGGTTGGGGCGATGCCTGTGTTATTGTTCCTTGGGATATTTATAACATAACAGGAGATGTTACCGTACTTGAAGATAGTTATGAATCTGCAAAAAAATGGGTTGGATACTACCAATCTAAAGTTAGAAAAAAACCTTATATCCCGATAATGCATTCTTTTGGAGATTGGTTGCAGCCATATCCTTCTAAAAGTTTAAAAAAGGGAAATAGAGGAGATACGCCAAAGGAATTGATTAATACCGCTTATTTTGCGCATTCCGCACATTTAATATCTAAAATTGCTGGTGTTTTAGGTAAAACGGATGATGCAAAAAAATATGCAGCTTTATACAAAGCTGTTGCCAACGCTTTTGAAAATGAATTTTTTGATGAAAACGGAAAGTTTAAACAGGAAAGACAAACGCAAACAAGTTATTTACTAGGTATATATTTAGAATTATTTCAACCAGAAACCAAACTAAAAGCACAGAATCACTTGCTTGAAGAAATTAAGAATGCCGATTATCATTTAGGAACAGGATTTTTAGGAACACCAATTTTACCAAAAGTTTTAGATGAAATGGGCGAAATAGAGTTGATGTATAAAATATTGTTTAAGGAAACCTATCCGTCTTGGTTTTATTCTATCAACCAAGGTGCAACTACTATGTGGGAACGCTGGAATAGTTTTAGTAAAAAAGACGGTTACAATCCACAAAGTATGAATAGTCTAAATCATTATGCATACGGAGCTATTGGGCAATGGATGTATGAACGTATTGCAGGACTTTCAGCATTAGAACCTGGATATAAAAGGATTAAAATTGCACCAATACCAAACAAACCATTAACTTCTGCTGAAGCAAGTGTTCATACTCCTTATGGAAAAGCAGCTTCTTCTTGGGAAATTGAAAACGGAACCTTTAACTTAGATGTCTTGATTCCTCCAAATACAACAGCAGAAATTCATTTACCAAAAGGAGCATCAAAAAGTGAATTATCTATAAATGGTAAATCAATAGATGAGCTTTCAAATATTAAATTGATAGAAACCAAAGACAAAATTGTTATTCTATCTGTAAAATCTGGAACATATCAAATAACAACCAAACTAAATTCTTATGAATAAAAAATCAATTTTCAATAGTTGTATCATCGTTTTTTTAAGCCTACTTAGTTTAGGTTTTATATCTTGTGAAGAACAGCCTGTATTAGAAAGTGCATCAGAGTTAACCATTTCTGAAGGTTTTAAAAATCCTATAGGTTTTTACAATGCAAGCCCAACATTCTCATGGAAATTACCAGTTTCAGAAAACATTAAAAGTCAATCTGCATATCAAATTGTAGCAGCTAGTAATCCAGATTTATTGCCTGATAATGCAGATTTGTGGGATTCTAAGAAACAAGAAACAGACCAATCTGCTTGGGTTAAATATGCAGGAAAACCATTACAATCTAGACAAAAAGTGTATTGGCAAGTAAAATATTGGAATCAAAATGATGAAGCCTCTATTTGGAGTGACATTAATCATTTCGAGTTAGGGTTGTTAAATAATTCTGATTGGCAAGCAAAATGGGTAGGTTTGAATACCGCAAAAGATAGTATTAGAGGCAGAGGAAAAGTATTAATTCACAAACCTCAATATTTAAGAAAAGGATTTGAATTGGCAAATGATGTGGCATTTGCAAGATTATACATCACTGCTAAAGGTGTTTTTGACGTTTCTATAAATGGAAAAAATGTAAGTGATGATGCCATGTCTCCTGGTTTTACTTCGTACGATAAACGTATTGAAACCTTAACTTATGATGTAACTAATTTAATTGAATCGGGAAAAAATGCCATTGGTGTAGAATTGGCTTCTGGATGGTATTCTGGTAGATTGTTATGGGGAACAACTCCTTGGAATAATACGATTTCACCAAAAATATTATGCCAATTAGAGCTGCAAATGAAAGATGGTTCTAAAAAAGTAATTATTTCTGATAAATCTTGGAAAGGAACAACCAAAGGACCTCTTGAGTTCGCCGAGATTTATGATGGAGAAATTTACAATGCTAATTTAGAACTGCCTTCTTGGACAACAAGTGCTTTTAATGATAAAAACTGGTTAAATGTTGAAGTTGCTAATTTAGATTCTAATGTTACATTAGAACCTAAAAGACATACAGCTGTAAAAGGTAAAATAAAATTAAGTCCAACACAAATCACTAAAAAAGAAGGCGCCTTAATTTTTGATTTAAACCAGAATATGGTTGGGGTGCCTTTGGTAAAAGTACCCATGAAAAAAGGAGATACATTAAAAGTTAGATTTGCAGAAATGTTATCTCCAGATGGTACTTTTTATACTAAAAATTATAGAAGTGCACATTCTACAGACTATTATATTGCCTCTAAAGATGGAGAAATTGAATACATGCCTAAATTTACATTTCACGGATTTCGATTTGTAGAATTAAGTGGTTTTGATGCCTCAAAAGAGCCAACAAAAGACTGGGTTACAGGTATTGTTCAGTATTCAGATTTTGATGATAATGGAGTCTTTACCTCTTCTCATCCAAAATTAAATCAACTACAAAGTAATATTGTTTGGGGTTTACGTGGTAATTTTTTAGACATTCCAACAGATTGCCCTCAACGAAATGAACGTTTAGGATGGACAGGTGACGCACAAGTTTTTGGACCTACCTCTATGTTTAATGCAGATGTCTATAAATTCTGGGCTAGTTGGTTGCAGAGTGTTAGAGAAGCACAATTAGAAGATGGTGCTATACCTTGGACAGTACCTGATAGTAGAGGAAACAAAATTGCAAGTTCTGGTTGGGGAGATGTTGGAACCATTATTCCTTGGAAAATTTATATGAGAACTGGAGATATTGGTTTCTTAGAAGATAATTTTGAAATGATGACACAATGGGTGTCTCATCACGAATTAAAATCAAAAAATTACATTTCTAATATGATGTCGTTTTCAGATTGGTTGCAGCCGTATCCAGAAAGTGGAAAAAATACAGGCGATACTTCAAGACAACTTATTGGTACCGCTTTTTTTGCACATTCTGCTAAATTAACTGCACAAGCAGCAGAAGTACTTGGTAAAGTTGAAGCGCAAGCAAAATATGAAGCGCTATATAAAACAGTGGCAGAAGCATTTGACAATAGGTTTTTTGATGGAACTGGTGCTGTAAAGGGTGTTGCAGAGACTCAGACTTCTTATTTATTGGCATTAGCTTTTAATCTATTACCAGAAAATAAGATAAAGAATGCGCAGACCAATTTATTGCGTAAGCTTAAAGATGCCGATAACCATTTGCGCACAGGATTTTTAGGAACACCTTTATTATCTAGAGTGTTAGATGATATGGGAGAAACAGACTTAATTTATAAATTAATTTTTAATGAAACCTATCCATCTTGGTTTTATTCAATCAATCAAGGGGCTACAACTATTTGGGAGCGCTGGAATAGTTATAGTAAAACAGAAGGGTACAACCCTATGAGTATGAATAGTTTAAATCACTATGCGTATGGTGCTATTGGTGAGTGGATGTATGAACGTATTGCTGGTATTTCACCTATAGAAGCAGGTTATAAAACTATTGAAATTGCTCCGCAAGTTCGTGAACCCTTAACATCAGCATCGGCAACGTTAAATACACCTTACGGAAAAGTATCTTCGTCTTGGGAGATGAAAGCAAATGTATTTCAATTAAGTGTTACTGTTCCGCCAAATACATCAGCAAAAATTAGTGTTCCTGCAGATACAACAAAACCACTTGTGTTAAAAGGAACAACGTTTCAGGAGAGTTCTGCTGTAAAATTAATTCATACAACAAAGAATGTGTTTGAATTAGAGGTGCAAGCCGGAACTTACACATTTCAATCAGAAATAAAATAATATATATGAAAGTAAAATTAGTATTATTTTTTTTGATAGGATCAAGTTTGCTGCTATATGCACAATCCAAAGAGTATACGAATCCAATTGCAGATGACGGTGTTATATTTCAAGAAAACAATGGCGTAGTAGCTGTTGAAGCAGAATATTTTTATAAACAAAGCAAGTCAGAACTTAGGCAATGGTTTATTACTTCAAAAAATACTGAATCGAAAATAGTTCAGGATAAAGATGCATCACATTATCTAGGCGCAAGTAATGATACATATATTAAAATATTGCCAGATACAAGAGTTACACATGCAGATAAATTAGTACAAGGTGAAAATTTTTCTAATAATGGCGGTGAAATAGGTGTCTTGCATTATAAAGTTAGAATAAGTACCCCAGGGCGTTATTACGTTTGGGTTCGTGCATATAGTTCAGGTAGTGAAGATAATGGTTTACATGTTGGTTTTAACGGAATTTGGCCAGAACAAGGACAACGAATGCAATGGTGTGAAGGAAAAAATAAATGGACTTGGGGTAGTAAGCAAAGAACAAAAGAGGTGCATTGTGGCATCCCAAAACAAATTTATTTAGATATAGAAAAACCAGGTATTCATGACATACAATTTAGCATGCGTGAAGACGGTTTTGAATTTGATAAATTTATATTAACAAAAGATAGTACATACATTCCAAAAGAGAAAGGTTTAAAGGTAACAACACTTTGGCCTATGCAGTCGTATTACAAACAAATTGCAGCTTCTGTTATTGAAAATAAAACCTTGCCTATTGATGATTTCCCGATAAAAGGAACGGGTTTTTATAAACACGCTGGCGGTAAATGGCTTGGTATAAATCCGAATAAACAAAAAGAAGCAAAAACAACTACACCGTTTACATTTAAAAATGGAAATTATGATCTAATATTTGTTGCCGTTGGTGAAAATGATGGGCAATCAGAATTTGAAATCAGCATCAATAATAAAAGATTAGGAACCTTTAGGGCACCACTTACAAAAGATTTATTTCAAGAAGGTGAAAGTAGCAACGCTCTTTGGGAAAATGTAAAATTAAAAAAAGGCGATAAAATTACGGTACTTGCTAAAGTTGGCAGCACAGATGGTAAAGAATGGGCTAGGGCACGTTGGTCGGGTATTATTTTTGCACCTGTAGGTAAAGGAAAAGACGTTGTTAAAACACCCTATGTGGGAAACTTAAAGGTTATACAAAATAAAGTGCCAGTAATTCAGGCACCCAAAGGTCGTATTGCTGTGGTTGCTGATGGTAATTCTCCCGATCCTGATGATCTTGGCGGAACAGCAGTATCATTAGCCTTACTTAGAGCAGCTGGACTTGAAGATAGATTGGTGCATTACTCTCACAGTTGCGATTTGGTTCGTGTTAATAGAATATCAGAAAAAGCAGAAATAGAAAGACATGCAATAATGCAAAGTGTTTGTGATGTTACAGCAAGAAGATGGGGTGGTTTTGATAAAATTAAGTTTTTAGATGCAAAATGGAATTTAGATGATACCGTTAAAGATTTGGCAAAGGCCATAAACGCATCAACCACAGAAGACCCTCTTTGGATTATTGAAGCTGGAGAGCCAGATATAATTGGTTTTGCACTTGCAGCAAGTGCAAAAGAAAAGCATAAATATGTAAAAGTTGTCACACATCACCCTGCAAATGATGATGCAGGTGATTTTTATACTTGGCAGCAAATTTTAGATTTTGGAGTCGAAGAAGTCCGCATTCCAGACCAGAATATAAAATTAAAAGTAGCTATTGAAGAATGGGATTGGGCCAGAAATCATAAAGACCCAAGACTACAGCAGGTATGGTTGTACGGTAAGCTGGCAGAGGTAGATGATGTTGTTAAATTTCAGAAAGGAAAATGGGATTGCTCTGATGCAGGTATGATTTTATATTGGATAACAGGAGCAACTACAAACAACGGATTAAAACAAGGTACCGTAGAAGATGTTAAAAGTCTTTTGCTAAATTATATTGAACAAAAGATTTAAAATGAAAATATCTATCTCTTTATTATTAATACTGTTTTCACTTTTATCAATTTCTGCTCAACAAGAAAAACCGAATGTTTTAGTTTTTTATGTAGATGATTTAAGAGCAGAATTAGGTTGTTATGGAAGTGAAACTGCTATTACACCTAATATAGATAAACTAGCAAAAGAGGGTGTGTTATTTAACAAAGCTTATGTGCAACAAGCTATTTGTGCTCCCTCTAGAATGAGTACTTTAACAGGTTTGCGTCCAGAAACTCTAGGTATTTATAGCATTTTTACACCTTTAAGAAAAGTACACAAAGAGGTAGTTTCTTTGCCGCAATTATTTAAACAAAACGGTTATAAAACTATTAGTATCGGAAAAGTATATCATCATAGCTCAGATGATAAAAAAGAGTGGAGTACCCATTTTGAAAAAGAAGAAAATAGCTATTTAAAGCCAGAAAATATTGCTTTCATAGCAGCGCAAAAAAAACTAGGAAACAAAAGAATAAAAGGACCCGCTTTTGAAAATGCAGATGTTGCAGATGAAGCCTATAAAGATGGAAGAGTTGCTAACTATGCTATTGAAACGTTACATAAAGTAAAAGACGATAAGTTTATAATGTTTGTAGGTTTAAGTAAACCACATTTGCCTTTTAACGCTCCAAAAAAGTACTGGGATTTATATCATAAAAACGATTTTAAAATTCCTTCAAGAAAACAACCAGAAGGAGTTTATCGATTGGCATTAGCTAAATGGGGAGAATTGAAGATGTATTCTAATATACCAAACGAAGGTGCTTTAGACGATTCTTTAACACGATCATTAATTCACGGCTATCATGCTTCTGTAAGTTTTATTGATGCCCAAGTTGGTAAAATAATGCAAACACTAGAAGCGCTAGATTTGCGTAAAAATACCATGGTTGTTTTTATGAGTGACCACGGTTATAAAATAGGCGAATATGGTGCTTGGTGTAAGCAATCTAATGTAGAAATAGACGTAAGAGTGCCTTTAATTATTAGCAGAGAAACCAATTATAAAAAGAGAAAAACGGGTAAAATTTCAGATGCTTTAGTAGAAAATGTAGATCTCTTTCCTACCTTATTAGATTTGTGCAAATTAGAAGGGCCAACATTAGATGGTAAAAGTATACTGCCAATTATAAATAAACCCAATACTAAAGGAGACGAAATAGCAACGAGTGTTTATGCAAGAGGATCAAAAATTATGGGTGTTACTGCAACAGATGGAAAATGGAGATATACAGAATGGAGGAATTCTATAACCCATGAAATTCTTGGAGCCGAATTATATGAACACAAGAACAGTTTGTTGTCTTTTGTAAACCTGTCAGGAAAATCTAAGTATAGAAAAGTTGAGCAACAAATGAAAGCATTTTTAGAAACTCAGTTTCCAAGAAATAAGCCTTTTTTACAAAATGATTTACCTCGAAATTAGTAACAAGTGTAAAAAAACTTAACAGTTGTTTTTCATGAGAAATCAGGACAGAACAGGACAGAACAGGATTATTTTGAGACTATTAAAAATTATGTTTGTTTAGGTCACCTTCAATCAAAAATAAATTAATGAAAAACACCTTCAAACTCCTGTTTCTTGTGCTTTATATCTCTTGTGGTTATGCACAGCGTACCACAAAAAACTTTAATAACAACTGGCAATTTATTCTAGCAGATAATCCTTCTTATTCAAACACAAATTATGATGCTACTGAATGGAAAAATTTAAATGTACCACACGATTGGTCTTTTGAAAAAGGAGTTCGTAAAGGAGGAGACCAAGGTCAAGGTGGTGGTTATCATGATGGCGGAATTGGTTGGTATCGTAAACAATTCAAGATAAGAAAAGAAAGTCTTTCTAAAATTACTTACATCAATTTTGATGGAGTGTATATGAATAGTGAAGTTTGGGTAAATGGTAATTACTTAGGCAAAAGACCCTATGGCTATATTAGCTTTAGATATGATATTTCTAGATATTTAAAAGAAGGAAAAAATGCAATTGCAGTTAGAGTTGATAATAGTTTAGAGCCTTCAGCACGTTGGTATCATCCTTGTGGTATTTATGCACAAGTACAGTTAATTGAAGTAAATCCTACACACTTTACACCCAATTCTATTTTTATAAAAACACCTTCAATACAGAAAAATAAAGCAACTGTTTCTATTGATGCAGAAATCAACGGTAAAATAAAGGGGTTAAAATATCAAGTAACATTATTTTCTTCGGATGGAAAAGAACTCACAAAAAAGTGTGAGCAATTAAAAGTATCAAATCCTACCTATCAATTTGAAGTAAAAAACCCACAATTATGGAGTCCAGAAACGCCTGTTTTATACAAGGCTGTCACTCAAATTTTAGATGGTAAAAAGGTAATTGATGAAATAACAATAAATTTTGGATTCAAAACCGTAAAATGGGAAACCAAAACAGGTTTTTGGTTAAATGGAGAAAACGTAAAACTAAAAGGCGTTTGCGAACATTGGGAAGGTGGTCCAGTTGGAGGTGCTTGGACAAAGCCTTTATTACGTTGGAAACTACAGAGTTTAAAAGATATGGGCATCAATGCCATTCGTCCTTCTCACAACCCAACTCCACCAATGTTTTATGATATTTGTGATGAAATCGGTTTGTTGGTAATGGATGAAATTTTTGATGGTTGGCACAAAAAAGCACCACAAGATTACGGTAAACAAGCGTTTGATGTATGGTGGCAACGTGATGTTACAGAATGGATTACCAGAGACAGAAATCACGCTAGTATTTTTGTGTGGAGTTTAGGAAACGAAACGCACAGTCCAATTGGTCCAGAATTGGTAAAATTCGGTAAAAAATTAGATCCAACACGTTTATTTACTTCAGGAGCAGGAAATCCAGAAGATATGGATATACTGGGTGTAAATGGAGGTTCTGAAACAAAAAGCTTTATAGATGGTATGAATGGAAAAACATTAGAAAAAGCCTTTATTTCAACAGAAGCGCCACATACTTGGCAAACTCGTGGATATTACAGAACACAAACTTGGTGGAGAGACAATGAATTACCAGGAACTTACAAATTACCAAACTTAACCGAAAAAGAAATTTTCTTTTACGAAGGCATCAACCCAAAAAATTGGAGAAACAGAAAACAAAGTTTCAACTCGTCTTACGATAATGCAACTGTTAGAGTTTCTGCCAGAAAATATTGGGAAGTAATGCGAGACAATCCTTGGCACAGTGGTCATTTTAGATGGACAGGTTTTGATTATTATGGAGAAGCAGGTTTGGTTCACGGAGGTTTGCCTTTCAATTTATTTATGGGAGGAGCTTTAGATGTAGCAGGTTTTAAGAAAGATTTATTTTACTTTTATAAAAGTCAGTGGACAAAAAAACCAATGATTCATATGTTGCCCCATTGGTCGCATCCAAGAATGAAAAAAGGAACGGTTATTCCTGTTTGGGTATATTCTAATGCAGATGAAGTGGAATTGTTTTTAAACGGAAAATCTTTAGGAAAAGACAAACCAGGAACCATTTGGAACCAAATGCAATGTGAGTGGATGGTACCTTACCAAGAAGGAAAACTAGAAGCAGTTGCTTATATTGATGGAAAAGAAGTAAAGAGAACTTCGTTTACCACCAGTAAGCAACCTTCAAAATTAAAAACAAGTATTCAAAAATTAGATGCAGAAGACAGTTTTACAACAAGTTATATTATTACCTCAGAAAGTTTAGATGAAAATAACAATTTATATCCTTATGGAGAAAATAAAGTCTACTATAATATTATTGGTGATGTAAAAACCATTTCTATGGAAAATGGAAATCCTATTGATCCAACAAATAGAACTAAGTCAGATTTTAGAGCCTTGTTTTTTGGAAAAAATAGATTGTTTTTAAGAGCGTTACCCAATGCTAAAAAAGCATCAATTATTACAGCATCAATTTTAGGGGATAAAGCACTTTTTACATCAAAAAAAATAACGATTGATGCAAAACAAATTTCGGTTTTAGGAACTTCTGATTTTGATGATTTAACGATTTTGTATACCATAAATGGAGAAAACCCAGAAACTGGAACGCTTTACAAAGGTACTTTCGAAATTCAAGACAATACAACTGTAAAAGCAATTGTAAAACAAGGTGGCAAAATTGTGTTAACCATGGAAGAAAAATTCGGAAAAAACGAAGGGTTGTTTTGGGGCGATGAACATTCTAAAGATATGTGGATTGGTAGGGGTGTAAACATTTCTGCAGAAGAAGGAATTTTAAAAGGAAGCGCAACAGCAAGCAGAGCAGCAAGACGTTTTAAAGGTTCTGGTTTTGTTGATTTTAAAGGTGGTGAAGGATCTGTAGAATTCTATCAAGAGAATGATGGAGAAGAAGGCGATTACAGCATGCGTTTTAGGTATATGCACAATAATGTTGGTGAAAAACATCCAATGAAATTGTATTTGAATGATGAATACGTAAGAACATTAGAATTTAAGTCAACAGGTGGTTGGGAAAAGGAATGGAAGTTTGTGCCAGCAATTTTAAGATTAAAAGCAGGTGCAAATAGCATCAGAATAGAAACAACTGGTAAAAGTGGACCTTATATTGACGAATTGTTTATTGATTAAATTGTTTTAAAAAAGGAATATTCTTGTTTTTAGACCTTTTAGGTTTTTAAAACCTGAAAGGTCTGCTTAGGTAAATTGAGAACTCATTTTAATTACTAAACAAATAAAATTTAATGAAGAAAGTATCTGTATTTTATAAACTAACAGTTTTTATACTTTTAATAAGTATATGTGGTTATTCGAATGCTCAAAACCACAATTTACATCTAAAAAAAGCAGATTCTCTATTAACTTTAAAATCATTTTCAGTAGTCAAAAAAACAGGTGTACCACCAAGTAAAAATAAACACGATTATATGAGTATTGGGCCTTATTGGTGGCCAAATCCAAATACAGCTAGCGGTTTGCCTTATATTAGAAAAGATGGAGAAATAAATCCTGAGTCTAGAAATAATTTTACAGATATTATCGAAAAAAAGAATTTTATTTCAGCTGTAAAAATCTTAAAAAAGGCTTTTTATGATAGTGATGATGTTAAATATGCAAACAAAAATTTAGCATTGATTAATACATGGTTTTTAGATGATGAAACCAAAATGAACCCAAATGTAAATTTTGGGCAATACATTCCAGGAAAATCTAATGGACGTTGTTTTGGAATTATTGAGTTTGGTGAAATTACAGCAGTCATTGAGTTTTTAGAGTTAGCAAAAGCAAACAATTTGTTGGATGAAAAAACAGAAAAAGGAATGTACAATTGGTTTACTGAATATAGCAATTGGTTACAAAACAGCAAACTAGGCAAAGAAGAAGCCACAAGAAAAAATAATCACGGAACACATTACGATATTCAGTTGTTAAATATTCTGTTATATCTAAATAAAGTTGATGAAGTAAAAGAGTATCTATCAACCACCACAAAAGCAAGAATTTTTAGTCAAATAGAACCCGATGGAAGTCAACCACTAGAACTAGCAAGAACCAAATCATTTTCGTATTCCGTTATGAATTTACACGGATTTTTAGAGTTGGCAGAATTGGGTCAAAAAGTTGGTGTAGACTTGTGGAACGTCACTTCAAAAGATGGCAGAAGTATAAAAAAAGGCTATGAATTTATGTTGCCTTATGTAACGGGTGTAAAAGAATGGAAATACAAACAAATTAAAAGCAAAAAACACCCAACAAAAAAATTAATAGCCGATTTAAAAAAGGCTCGTCAATTATTTAAAGAAGATAATTTTGATGAAGCATTAGCTATGATAAACCAAAGAAATACACTGAAACATTAATCTATTTTAAAAAAAAATTAGGAAATAATCTACTTATGAAGTTACAAAGAAACTTTCTTTTTTTAATACTGCTTATCATCATTGGTTGTAATAAATTCAATGATAAAAAAGAAGTAACGGTTTCTTATCCACAAAACTTACATGAGTTTCACAAGAATGTATGGACTTATTATACAAATAAAAATGTAGAAGATGCAAAAATAGAAGATTTGTTGGCTGATTTAGCACAAAATGGTGCATTTACTACAATTGATTATACCAACAAAATTAGAAGCAATTGGCCGGTGAAAGAGCATTTGCAAAATGTGCAAGATTTAGCCATTAATTATAACAATACATCTTCTAAATATTATCAAAATAAAAAGCTTTCAGAACAGATTCATACAAGTTTAAATTACTGGTTAGACAACGATTTTTTAAGTACCAATTGGCACGACCAACATATTGGTGTTCCAGAATTGTTGTTGCCAACACTGTTTTTAATGGAAAATGAGTTGACCAAAAAACAGCTAAATAAAGCCGAAGTTTTACTGCAACGTGCCAAAATAAAAATGTCTGGGCAAAATAAAGTTTGGTTGTCTACCAATGTATTGTTGCGTTCTTTATTGTTTCGAAAATCAGATTCTGTGACCCTTGCCAGTACAGCCATTCAAAGCGAATTAAAAATTGCAAAAAGAGTGGGCGTAAAATCAGATTGGTCGTATCACGAACATGGTGCACAATTGCAATTTGGTAATTATGGTTTATCGTATTTAGAAGATATGATTAAAACCTACACGTTTTTAGGCAATACACCTTTTCAGTTTCAAAAAGATAAAATTCAGTTTTTAAGAAACATCATTTTAGCAGGTCAGCAATGGATATTGTACAATAATAGGTATGACACAAATGCCTGTGGAAGACAACTTTTTCCCAATTCGCAACTTCATAAAGCGAATCGTTTAAAAGCTTGCATTCAAAAAATGAAGGTTTTAGATAAGGAATTTACAGATGTTTATAATGATGCCTTAAAGTCTAAAAAATTATCAGGAAATAAGCATTTTTGGAAATCAGATTTTCAGGTGCATAGAAGGAAAGACTTTTATTTTTCGGTTAAAATGAGTTCAAAGCGAGTGGTTGGTACAGAATCTGTAAACAAAGAAAACGTTCAAGGGTATTATATGGGTGATGGTGTTGCACTTTTATCTACAAACGGAAAAGAATACGAAAATGTGTTTCCTTTTTGGGATTGGAAAAAATTACCAGGTACCACCATTATTCAAGACAAAAAACCACTTCCAATCATCAAGTTTAAAGAATTTAAAACCAACAGCACTTTTGTTGGTGGCGTTAGTAATGCCAAAAACGGAATTGCTGTAATGGATTACAATAGAGACGGATTAAAAGCCAAAAAATCGTGGTTTTTAATTGATGATACAATTGTATGTTTAGGCAGTGGTATTTCAGCAAATACAAATTACCCTGTAACTACAGTTGTCAATCAATCTTTTTTAAAAGGCAACGTTGTTGTAGGTAAAAATGATGCAATACAAACCAACTTAAGAAAAGGAAACGCAATACAACCCAATTGGATTTTACACGATAATATTGGATACCTATTTCCAAAAGAAGGAAACATCAATTTTTCTACAAACATTTTAGAAGGCAGTTGGAATAAGGTGGCAAAACGTTACAGACCAGTATTATTAACAGAACATATTTTTAAGTTATGGATCAATCACGGTACACAACCAAGAGATAAAAGTTATAATTACCTACTTGTGCCAAATGCAACTCAAAATAAAATGTTGCGTTTGCAAAAAAATAATCCATTTAAAATTATCAATACAAAACAACAACAGTCTGTAGAAAGTTTAGATAAAAAACAAGCAGGAATTGTTTTTTACAAAGCAGGAACATCAAAAATTAAAGGCGGCATTACTGTAGACAAACCTTGTGTGGTTTTAATAGAAGAAAAACCAAATCAATTAATGTTGGCAGTAAGTGATCCTTCACAGCAACTAAAAAATATTAACGTCACAATTCAGGGAAAATATATTGTAGAAAACAGCAATTATAACAAGGGAAAAACACAATTTACAGTCAATTTACCTCAAGGAGAATATGCTGGTAAAACTGTAGAATTAACATTAGAGAAAATTTAGTGAAGGAATGAAAAAAATAATAGTATTTATAGTCTGTTTTGTAGCCATTTTAGTTTCGTGTAAAAATGAAAATACAAATACCAATTCAGAAAAAGAAATCAATTTAGAAGCAGGTTTTCAAAACCCACCACAAGAAAGCAAACCTAGAACTTGGTATCACATTAATAGTGGAAATGCTTCCAAAGAAGGTTTTACCAAAGATTTAAAAGCTATTAAAGAAGCAGGTATTGGAGGCGTTTTGGTTTTTAATGTTTCTATGGGTTTGCCAGAAGGCGATGTAAAATACAACTCGCAAGAACACAGAGACATTTTAGCACACGCAGCCAAAGAGTGTGAAAAATTAGGTTTAAGTTTTGGTGTGCATAATTGTGATGGTTGGACTTCTAGTGGAGGACCTTGGGTAACACCAGAAAATGCAATGAAAGTTGTGGTGAATAGCCAAGTAGTTGCTAAAGGAGGTAAAGAAATCAACATAAAATTGCCACAACCACCAGCAAGACATAATTTTTATAAAGATATTGCTGTTGTTGCCTATCCTACTTTAGAAAGCGAATTAGTTGACGAAAGTGTAAATCCAACAATTACATCATCAGATAAAGCCTTCAAAATAGCTTTAGCAATTGACAAACAAACCAATACACACGCAGATTTAGGAGCAAAAAATTGGGTGCAATATGATTATGGGAAACCTCACACGATTCAATCCATAAACGTTTTTATCAATAAAAGAAAAGGACGATTAACTTTATTAAAATCGAACGATGGGGTTCATTTTACGGTTGCTCACAAACCTAGAGAAGAACGTATTGGAAAAGATGAATGTTATTTCTATGAAAGTTTTAAACCTGTTACAGCACGTTATTTTAGAATAGAAACTGAAATGGATGCAGGTTTTTATGAAATGGAACTTTCTGCAAGTCCTGTTTTAGGAAATTTAATGGAGTATGCGTCCTATAGAAAAAACAAACGTCCAATTAAAAATTTAGCAACTAAAGCCTATATTAAAAAAGAAGATATTCTTATTTTGAGTGATAAAATGGATGCTAATGGAGTTTTAAAAACCAAATTGCCAGAAGGAAATTGGACAATTATGCGTTTTGGTTTTACAGCTTCTGGCGCAACAAACGAACCAGCTTCTGACGAAGGAACAGGATTAGAAGTTGATAAATTCAGTAAAAAAGCATTAAAAATTCATTATGATGCTTTTGTAGGTAAATTGGTAAAACAAGCAAAAGTAGATGCGCCAAATGCTTTGCAGTATGTAGAAATTGATAGTTATGAAGTTGGTCCGCAAAACTGGACTGATGATTTGGAACAACTTTTTCAAGAAAGATTTGGGTACGATTTTACACCATTCTTATTGATGTATGCAGGAAAATCTATAGAAAATAACGAAACTATTGAAGCTGTTTTTTTGGATATGAAACAATTGATTAGCGATTTAATGGTCACTAATTACTTCGATTATTTTACAGAATTGTGTCACGAAGATGGATTGATTTCTTATGTAGAACCTTATGGATTTGTGGGGCCTTTTAACAGTTTAGATGCTGGTAGAAGTGCAGATATTCCAATGGGAGAATTTTGGTTAGGAAAACCCAATAAACACAAACGTGCAGCAGTTTCTGCAGGTCATATTTATGGTAAAAATGTAATTTCTGCAGAAGCGTTTACAAGTACCAAACTCAATTGGGGTTTTCATCCTGCTTTAGCAAAACAAAAAGGAGATTATGAGTGGACAAACGGAATTAACGAATATATGTTTCATCGTTTTGCGCATCAATCTAACACGCACGTAAAACCGGGAATGAGTATGAGTTTTGTGGGTTCACATATAGATCGTACACAAACTTGGTGGGACAATGCAGGTCCAGAATGGTTTAATTATTTGGCTAGAGGTTCTTATATGTTGCGTCAAGGAAATCCTGTTTTAGATGTATTGGTTTTTGTGGGCGATAGAGCTCCAAGTCACGTTATTCACGCCAATCAAATGCGACCTAAATTGCCTGCTGCTTATAAATACGACTGTGTAAATGCTGATGTAATTATCAACCGTTTAAAAGTAGAAAATGGAAAATTAAAACTACCAAACGGAATTACATACAACGCTTTGTCTCTACAAAGACACGATATCATCAACTTAGAAACCTTAAAAGGAATTCATAAACTGTCGCAACAAGGCGCTTTAATTGTGGGTAAAAAGCCAAAAAAATTGGGAGGATATTTGGTGACTAAAGAAATGCAAACCGAATTTGATACTTTGGTAAATGAAATTTGGTCGAGTAAAAGCACATATGACAAAGGCGAATGGGGAGAAATTTTAGCTAAAAATAACATTCAAAAAGATTTGATTGTTAAAGGGCAACCTGATTTTAATTTCTATCACAGACGTACTGAAAATGAAGATATTTATTTTGTATACAATCACAATCTTATAGAACAAGAAACCTTAAACTGTAGTTTTTTAATTGAAGGAAAAGTACCTCAATTATGGAATGCAGAAACAGGCGAAATCACCAAATTAGTAGAATACACATCTAAAAACGGAAGAACTGATATTGCTATTAAAATGCATCCACAAGAATCGGTTTTTGTGGTATTTAAAGATGAAAAAAAGGAACTGCCTAAAGTTAATTATGAGGAATCTAATACGTTACCAAAACCATCATTTGGTTTGGATGAGGACAATAATTTAGAGGTTGAAGTTTATAAAAACGGAAACTACAAAGCAACTGTAAATGATTCAGAAAAGTGGATTATTAATGTAGACGATATTCCTAATCCTGTTGAAATAAAAGGCAATTGGACAATCAATTTTAGAGAACAAGACTTTTACAAAGCCACCATACAAACAGATAAATTATTCGATTGGACAACACACGAAACTGAAGAAATAAAACATTATTCAGGTACAGCGATCTACAAAACTACATTCAATATCGAAAAAGGTTTATTGAAATCAGACCGACAATTTCAAATCAATTTAGGCGAAGTAAATGTGATTGCAAAAGTCATTTTAAACGGAAAAGAAATTGGTGTAAGTTGGATAGCTCCACACCAATTAAATATTACAAATGCTTTAAAAGAAGGCGAAAATACATTAGAAATTCAGGTAACCAACCAATGGACAAACCGTTTAATTGGCGATGAAAAATTACCAAACCAGACAGGTTATGTTGTTAAAAGAGGAAGTCCAGGTTTTGGCGATTCAGAATTTAGAGGCAAGTTTAAAAAAATGCCAGAGTGGTTTAGAAATAATCAACCACTTCCAGAAGGCCCAAGAAGCACATTTAGTGCCTATTCTTTTCAAAAAGCAACAGATAAATTATTGCCTTCTGGATTGTTAGGACCTGTCACTATTTCAACATCAAAAATTATTAAAAGAAAATAACAAATGAAAAATATAGCTGTTTTAATTCTATTGTCTCTGTGTTTTGGATGTAATCCTCAATCAGAAAAAGAAACACAAACTATAACTTTAGAAGAAGGCTTTAAAAATCCTCCAAACGAAGCCAAAGCAAGAACTTGGTGGCATTGGATTAGTGGAAACGTCTCTAAATCTGGCATCACCAAAGACTTAGAATCGATGAAAGCAGTTGGTATTCAAGAAGCACAATTATTCAATGTGCATTTAGGGTTTCCACAAGGTTCAGTTAAATATTTAAGTGAAGAATGGCTCGACTTATTTAAATTTTCGGCGGAAGAAGCCAAACGATTAGATTTAGAATTAGCATTCCACAATAGTGCAGGTTGGTCGTCTTCTGGTGGGCCTTGGGTTACTGAAGAAAACGCAATGCAAACTGTCGTTTTTAGTGAACTTATAGTTGAAGGCGGAAAAGCAATTAAAGAAGCTTTACCAAAACCAAAAACCAAATTTGACTATTATAAAGACATTGCAGTTTTGGCATTTCCAAAACCAAAACAAATAAAAAAGATAAAAGGATTAGATTATAAAATACTATCCGAACGTGTTCGTAATCATTTACTACCAGACACTAAAAATATTCCACTAGCATCAGTAGTTTCTAAAGAAACTGTTATTGACTTAACAAAAAAAGTATCAGAAGAAGGTGTTTTAGATTGGAATGCTCCAAAAGGAGATTGGATTGTTTTAAGATTTGGACATACACCAATTGGTACAACAAATCGTCCTGCACCACCAGAAGCCAAAGGTTTAGAGGTTGATAAAATGAGTAAAACTGCGGTTGATGCCTATTGGAAAGGTGGAGTTCAGCCAATAATTGATAAACTTGGAGATTTAATAGGAACCACTGTAAATAATTGTTTGATTGATAGTTACGAAGTAGAAACTACCAACTGGACAACTGGTTTTGAGACACAATTTGAGAAATTAAGAGGTTACGATTTGACTTCGTTTTTACCAACTTTAGCAGGCTATTATGTAGAAAGTGGAGAAGTTTCTGAGCGTTTCTTATGGGATTTTAGAAGAACTATTGGCGATTTAATTGCAGAAAACTATTACGCTCATTTTGCAGAATTATGTCATAAAAATGGGATGAATTTTTCAGTAGAACCTTACTGGGGACCTTTTGACAATATGCAGGTGGGTGCGACTGGAGATATTGTAATGTGTGAGTTTTGGAGTGGTGGCTATCCGTTTTTCGATTCAGCGAAATTTGTATCTTCTATTGCGCATTTAAACGGAAGTGCAATTGTTGGTGCAGAGTCTTTTACCGGAATTGGAGGATGGGACAAACATCCTGCAAATATCAAGTCAATTGGAGATCAAGCTTGGGCGCAAGGAATTACACGTTTTATTTTTCATACCTACGTACATCAACCTTGGGACGTTGCTCCTGGTTTGGCTTTAAGTTATCACGGTTTTGATTTTAATCGATTAAATACTTGGTGGTCGCAAAGTAAAGGCTATATGGATTATTTAGCACGTTCTCAATATTTATTGCAACAAGGTAAAAACGTAGCTGATGTTTTAGTGTTTACAGGAGAATCATCACCAAATATTGGTTTTATAAAACCTGAAATTAAAGCAATGGGTTTCGATTATGATTTAATTGGTGTGAATAAGTTGAAAGATTTAACCGTTAAAAACGGAACTATTTATTCCTCTGTTGGGAACTCTTATAAAGTGTTGGTATTACCAGATTCTGATTTTATAAAACCTGAAACATTGCAAAAAGTAAAAGAATTGGTAGATGGTTGCGCAAAAGTGATAGGTAAAAGACCATTACAATCGCCAAGTTTAAGCAATTATCCAAATAATGATGATGTCGTTAAAAATCTAGTTGACCAATTATGGACTAGTGGTTTGGTAAAAGATGTTTCAATTGAAACCGTTTTAAGAGAAAAAACTCCTGATTTTAAGGTGGAAGTTGGAGATGCATCAGACCTGAGTTTCATCTACAGAAAAACAGCGGATGCCGACATTTATTTTATCGCCAATGGCAGAAAAGAAGCAAGAGAAATTACAGCACGATTCAGAGTTACTGGAAAACAACCCGAACTTTGGAATTCAGAAAAAGGAACTATTGAAGATTTAGTAGTATTTAATGAAAATCAAGATGGTACAACAATTCCTTTGTCTTTAGGAATGGAAGAATCAGTATTTATCGTTTTTAAAAAACCGGTAAACCCTAAACATTTGGTTACTGCTAAAATGGAATTAGATGAACCAAAAGCAGAACCTCTTTCAAATTTACAAATCATAAAAGCAGAATATGGTACATTTTTGCAAGAAGGTTTGGTTGATATTACTGATCAAATAAATAAAGCCATTATAAACGGAACTTTAGATTTTAAAATGTCACGTGCTTTTTGCGATTGTGATCCTGCAATGGGGTACAAAAAAGAATTTAGAATGGAATATCAAATAGGCGACACTAAAAAGCAGTTATATGCAGAAGAACGCGAACATATTGAAATTCACGCAGGCAATCAAAAATTAAAAGTACTTAAAGCCGTATTTGGTAAATTTAAAGGAGAAACCACAGGTATTCCTCAATATTATAAAACGTATGATGTTACGCAAGAGATACAAAAACAAGTAGCTGCTGGCAATTATAACATTCCAATTACCAACAAATTAATCAATAATAAAACTCCTATAGGAGACAAAACAACGCTAAAAATTACTTTTATCACTGAAGGAGAAGAACGAACAATGTTTATTCCTAAAGGTCAAATTTTGAAGTTATCAAAAGATAAAACGAAGCCAAAATTGGTTTATAATAATGGTGCAATCCAGTGGATAACGCCTTACTCTGGAAAAATAACCTACACCAGTCCATCAGGAGAAACAAAAACTACTGAAGTAAAAAATGTACCCAAACCTATTGATTTATCTAATGCTTGGGAAGTAGAATTCCCTTTAAATTCAGAAGAAAGTATTACAGAAAAGTTTAATAATTTAACTTCTTGGTCAAATCACAAGAATAAAGAGATTCAGCATTTTTCTGGAACAGCAACCTATACAAAAGAGTTTGTTTTAGATGATAATTTATTAAATTCTGATAAAACTATAGCACTAGATTTAGGAAGTGTTGCAGTAATTGCAGAAGTAATTGTGAATGGTAAAAATGTAGAAACTTTATGGAAAGCACCTTTTAGAACTACTATTCAAGACTTTTTAGTAAAAGGGAAAAACACTTTACAAGTAAAAGTGACCAATTTGTGGCCAAACAAATTAATTGGAGATGAAGCATTACCTTTAGATTATAAACGTAGAGGTGATAAAATAAAAGTTTTACCAGATTGGTTACTCAATAATACAAAACGCCCAAGTGAAAGAACTACCTTCTCATCTTGGAAACATTGGAGCAAGGATGATGAATTATTGACTTCTGGATTATTGGGTCCTGTAAAAATTAATATCAATAAAATACTAAGAATAGAGTAATGATGAAAATAGGTTGGGGACTGAAAATATGCTTATGTCTTTTGATAATAGGTTGTAATTCTAATAAAAGAGTTACATCAAAAAATGAAAACTTAGGAAGAAGAGTAGATTATTTTGCAGACAATGGTTTTGGTAATGCTGTTGCCTTGGTGCAACATCCATCTGGAGTGTATCATAAAGGCGTTACTTATGTTGCTTATCAAGGTGCATTAGAAGACCCTTATGTAGCTTCCTATAATCACGAAACCAAAGAATGGAAAGGACCATACAAAGCGGGTGTAAGTGAGCAGGGGAAAGACCCGAATCGTAAAAAGAAAATAGACAATCATGGTAAACCTGCCATTCTTATTGATAAAGATGATTATATTCATATCGCTTTTGGAGGGCATGGAGGAGCTCCAAAAGACGGCACAAATCCATTAGGAAATCATCATTATGGAAAAAATTTACACGCGGTTTCTAAAAAACCATTGGATATTTCTGCTTGGGAAACTTTAGATAATATTTCAATATTTGGTACATACAGTCAGTTTGTGAAAATGGATAATGGAGATCTATATTTGTTTTATAGACATGGAGCCCATAGAAGCAATTGGGTGTATCAAAAATCTACAGATAATGGTAAAACATTTGAAGCTCCAGTTTCGTTTTTAAAACACAAAAGAAGAACAGAAATTGAAGCAGAAGATTCCTGGTATACTTGGGTAAGCAAAGGAAATGAAAATGATATTATTGTAGCTTTTGATTATCATATTTGTAGAGATAATAAAAATAGTCAAGATGCTCGTGGACACATACCAGAAAGACACAACCTGTATTATATGTTTTTTGACACGAAAACGGGAACATGGAAAAATGTTAAAAACGAACCTTTAAGAATTCCTTTAACTAAGGAAATGGCTGATGAAAAAACTTTGATACAGAATATTCCTAATGATTGGACATTTCAAGGCGTAACAGATGTAGACCCAAATGGATATCCTCAAGTTATTGTGCTTGTTGGACCAGATATAGGCGAAAAAAGAAGCGGGCCTAAACGTTTACAACATTTTAGATGGAATGGACAAGATTGGATTCAAAGTAAGAATATTGATTTACCTAGAGGAAATGGAGATTTGGAAGTAACATCAGCAAAAGAAGTAAGCATTTATTTAGAAAGTGAAGCTAATAACGATGTTGGAGAAATAAGCAGGTGGGATAGTTTTGATGGAGGAGTATCGTTTAAAAAGAACAAAGTTTTTTTAAGTAGAGAAAATTCTGGGTTTATAATATCAGCACTTATCGATAATCCACATCCAGATGCAAGAATGATTGTGGGACAAAAAGAAAAAGGATCTGATTTTAGAAAAATGTATCTTTTAGGAGATAATGGACCTATCAAAAGGAATAGTAAAGAAAGCACATTTCTAAAAACAACAATAAATCAAACTACTAATAAATAATTCTAATATAATATGAAAACTATTAAAAAACTCTATTTGTGCCTATTTGCTGCAACTATGTTAATTTCATGTGGCAAAGGAGTAAAAAAAGATGCAGAAAGTGTATCTAATAAAGTACAAAATCAACCAAATATCGTATTTATATTGTCAGACGATCAGTCATGGACAGATTACAGTTTTATGGGTGATAAAAATATTGAAACCCCTCGTCTAGATGCATTTGCTAACGAGAGTTTAACTTTTACAAGAGGTTATGTACCAACACCTTTGTGTTCACCATCATTAGCAACAATTATTACTGGATTGTATCCGAAAAATCATGGTATTTTAGGAAATGATAAGAAACTTCCAGGAGATAAGAGGGAAGAAAAGAAATTATGGCGAGCAAAAAATTATGAAGCTGTTATAAAAGATTTTCAAGATTTAACCACACTGCCAGATTTACTTAAAGAAAAAGGATATTTATCATTTCAAACTGGTAAATGGTGGCACGGTAATCATAAAATAGGTGGTTTTGACTATGGGATGACGCATGGCGATCCAAAACGTGGTGGAAGACATGGTGATTTTGGTTTGACTATTGCTCGTAAAGGATTAGATACGATCAATAGCTATGTAGATGTTGCCCTAAAAGAAAAGAAACCTTTCTTTTTATGGTATGCACCTTTTTTACCCCACAGACCACACAATCCTCCAGCACGCCTATATGAAAAATATAAAAAGAAAACTGACTCTGAGCACTTAGCAAAGTATTGGGCAATGTGCGAATGGTTTGATGAAACTTGCGGTGAGTTGTTTGATTTGATAGATGATAAAGGATTGACAGAAAACACTTTGTTTGTTTATGTATGTGATAACGGATGGAGACAAGACCCAGAAAAAAGTGGTTATATGAAAGATTCTAAACGAGCACCTTATGATATGGGAATACGTACCCCAATTATGTACAAATGGGCAGGAAAAATCAAACCTAAAATGGATACAGAAACCATTGTTAGCAGTATAGATATGGTACCTACAGTATTGGATATATTAGATATTGAAAAACCAGAAAACTTACCTGGAATAAGTGTTTTGAATAAAGAAGCGTTGAAAGAACGAAAAGGCATCTTTGGAGAGGTTTATGCACACGATTTTGATACTATAGAAAATAGTATGTTCTATAATATGGCAATTTTTCCTCCGTATAAAATTATTGTTCCAGATGCGGTTAGAAAGAAGGGAGAAGTTGTACAGTTGTTCAATATTGATGAAGACCCTTTTGAAAAAAATAATATTGCAGCTGGTAATCCAGAAAAAGTAAAGGAATTACAAGAAAAAATAAAAGCTTTTAGAGCAGAATAATAATTAAATTATGAAGAAATACATAGTATTAGTTGCAGTATTACTATTTACATTTTCGTGCCAAACAAAAAAGAAAGAAACAGTTGATAAAGCACCAATTAGACCCAATGTATTATTTATTGCTGTTGATGATTTAAATAATTGGATTAGTCCTATTGCAAATTTCTCGAATGTAAAAACACCTAATTTTGATCGATTGGCAAAAATGGGAGTTACGTTTACAAATGCACACGTACAAGCGCCACTTTGTGGCCCATCAAGAGCGTCTTTAATGACGGGTTTACGTCCTTCAACTACTGGTATTTATGGAATGACACCAGACAATCAAATCAGAAGAGCAGAAAATCCAGCAACAAAAGACATTACTTTTTTACCAGAATATTTTGAGCAAAATGGATATCATACAATGGGAATTGGAAAACTATTTCACATTCACGCTCCAGATAGTGTTTTTAATGAATCTGGTGGACGCGTAAAAGGTTTTGGCCCATACCCTAAAGAACGTATTGTTTGGGATGGTTTTGGAACCTCAAAATCAAAAGAAAATAAAGGGAAATATGGACGTACAAGTACAGATTGGGGTGCTTTTCCAGAAAATGATACGTTGATGCCAGATCATCAATCCGTAAACTGGGTTGCAGAACGTTTACAAAGAGATTATAAAAAACCCTTTTTTATGGGACTTGGTTTTTTAAGAGTGCACGTTCCTTTGTATGTGCCTCAAAAATGGTTCGATTTATATCCTTTAAAAGATATTGAAACACCTCCTTATAAAGCAGACGATTTAAATGATATTCCACCTGTAGGAATGCAAATTAACGATTTACCAATGATGCCCTCTACAGAATGGGCAAAAGAAAGTGGCGAATGGAAAAAAATTGTTCAGGCTTATTTGGCGTGTATCAGTTATGTAGATTATGAATTAGGTAGAGTTTTAGACGCTTTAGAAAATAGTAAATATGCAGATAATACAGTAATTGTGTTATGGTCTGATCACGGATATCGTTTAGGAGAAAAAGGCACTTTTGCAAAACATGCATTATGGGAAACTGCAACAAAAGCGCCTCTAATGTTTGCTGGGCCTAATTTACCAAAAGGGAAAAAAATTAATGCACCTGTTGAAATGCTTTCCATTTATCCAACACTATTAGAATTAAGTGGTTTGCCTGCTTATGATAGAAATGAAGGTGTAAGTTTGGTAAATATGATGCAAAATGATGCAGGAATTGATAATTCTTACGCATTGACAACTTTTGGTATGAACAATCATGCCATTAAAAAAGATGGTTTTAGATATATTCAATATGAAGACGGAAAAGAAGAGTTTTACGATCATAGTAAAGACCCAAATGAATGGAATAACGATGCTGATAATCCAAAATACAAAACACAAATAGAAAAAATGAAAGAGCTTTTACCTAAAGTAAATTCCAAATGGGATGCAAGTTCTAACTATACGTTTCAGCCTTATTTTGTTGAGCAAAAGAAGCGCGTCAATCGACAATAAAGGGATAAATACTACGTCCATGACATAGCAGGACAGATATTTTATTGAATATAAATAATTTGGCATTTATGAATAATTTTAATCAGAATTTAAATGATGTCAGCTCTAAAAAAACTAATTCTAGTATTATCCGTTTTTAGCTTTTACAGTTTAAGCGCACAAGTAACTTTATCAACAGATTTTACAGACGATGCTAAAAAAAATCAACCCTTACATAATATTTGGTCTATTGCAAACCGAATAAGTCCAACAAATGGCTCTAATATTCGTCCAGGACTTAAAATGAATACAGTAAGAATGATCGGAGGAATCAAAAAAACTGTAAATGGTAACAATGTAAAAGATTTAGATTTTGATACCTGTTTGTATGATTCTATCAATAATATATATGTATATCGATTTGAACCTCTTATTGACAGAATTAATAAAATCATTAATTCTCAAACAGAAATTCATCAAATCGTATTAGATCAACCATCTTGGGCTTTTCAACACGGTTATACATTTATCCCTGAAGGAACCAGAGATAATATCAACTTTAGAGAAAACGAGCAAATATCCATTTATGGAAATTCTTTACCACCAGCCAATAAAGAAGCCTATCACGATTATATAAAAGCGTTAATATCGAAGCTGGTAGATACTTATGGTGAAGAAAAAGTAATGTCTTGGCGTTTTAGAGTGGGGTCTGAAATAGAAACACCAGATCATTGGTTTGGAACCAAACAAGATTTTATTGAACATTTTGAAAATACAGAAAAAGCAGTAAGAGCAATTTTGCCTAATGCAATTGTAGGTTTACATACAAGAGCGCCAGATTTTCTATATAAAAATGGCACAATATTAAATTATAAAGGAGAACCTTTTGCTTCTTTTGCTGAAGGTTTGATAGAATATTGTGCAGATAATAATGTACAATATGATTTTTGGGGAATTTCTGATTACGTAGTTCTAGGAAGTGCTAGTTTGCGGAACATGAGTGCTAAATATGATAAATTATTTGCAGATTTAATAAATCATCCAAAATGGAATGCGAATGCAACCATAGATTTAATGGAATATGCAACTGTTACAACAATGGATGGTGCTGATGGAAATGGATTTATCAACGCAGAAACTACGCACGCAGAAATTGTAGAATTGTATTTTTCGAACATCTATTATAAAAACAAAGACAAAGGCTTAGATTATATATACAGATGGGGTAATAGAACAGGTTCTCAAGATCCTCCAGGGATTAGTGTTTTAAACTCAATGAATGAAAAAAATCACTACACTACTGTAACTTCTGGTTCACCACAAATTGCAACAAATGATTTAGGTGCTATTTTTGCAAAAAAAGAGAACGCATTAGAATACGATGTTTTAGTGTATAATTACAATAATAGTTCTTTATCTTATAGAGATAGTGAAGATATAAACCTGTCTTTTACATCAGAATTATTAGCAGGAACAACTTTGTATTACAGAAACATTTCTTATGATAAAACAAATAACAAGCTTCAAAATTTCTTAGAAAATACATCAGGATTTGTAAAAAGTGGATTTAATGAGAGAGGAAGTCCAGATCGAATTTTAACAGACGAAGGTTTGGCTGCTTATGAAGCTTATGAAAACCCTAATCCACACGAGTATAGTGATTGGAAAAGCATTACAGCTACTGCAAGAACTGACGGAAAATCAGGTTCTGTAATTACTTTGAGTACAGAAATTGCTTCTTTTGCTTTTAATAAATTTGAATTTAGACCAGAAACAAATTTCGTAGAAGCGATTACTCCAGCAACGTATGTTTGGTCTACTTCTGATGATTTTTCAACTTGGTCTGCTGTTAAAGCAGGTATGACAATTGATACAAATAATGATAAATTAAGTGTTACTTTTTCTTCTGATGTTTCTTGGCCAATGGTAGCTATTACTGATCTAAATATAAATGCTAATTTGTTTGGTACTTTAAGAATTGTAGTTAAGAATAGTACAGATAAGCCTGATCTTCAAATGGCACCAAATGCGCCAGGTACGACTTTTGTGTCCGGTAGAAAAAAAGAAACAGTACCTAATGATAACCAATGGCATACTTTAGATTTTGATTTAACAAGTTGGGGACTATGGACTGGTACTATTAATGAATTTAAATTTTATAATAATTTTAGTTCTGGAAGTATCATTTTTGATAGTATAGAATTTATTCCTATAAATACAACTACCCATGCTATAAATCTTAGTAAAGAAGGTCAAGGTCTTTTAAATTATAGTAGTGGTAATGCCTTAAATGGTCAACAATTTGATTTAAATGCAATTGCAGATCAAGGTTGGGAGTTTAAAGAATGGACTGGTGATATTGTAAGCACAGAAAATCCGCTAAAAATCACAGTTACATCAGACTTAAACATAAAAGCAGTTTTTACTCAAGAAAGTCTGTCAGTAAATGATGAAACTTTAAATAATAGTTTTGTTGTGTATCCAAATCCAAGTACTAAAGGAGTTTTTACAATTAAGAATTATACTAAAGAAATTTGGGAAGTATACAATTTGAACGGAGCTAAAGTACTTTCAGGAAAGGAAGAAATAATTGATGTTTCTAAATTTTCTAAGGGAATATATATTCTAAAACATAACAATTCTTATAAAAAGTTATTATACAATTAAAAAATATAAAAAGTATAGCAATATTAAAATGAAGAGAATATCTCAAATATCAATTATCTGTTTTTTAATATTGGCATTGTTCAATTGTAGTTTATCAAAAGAGCAAGAAAAGGAGAGTAATAATAAAAAACCAAATATTGTATTCATATTTGCAGATGATTTAGGTTGGACAGATATAAGCACAGGAAATACAAATGGAAATAACGGTTCTAAAATTTATGAAACACCCGTAATCGATAAATTGGCATCACAAGGGATGTCTTTTACATATGCCTATACCAACCAAAATTGTGCACCATCAAGAGCAGCTTTAATTAGTGGGCAATATGCAACAGGAGTAGATAATCAGGTATATAATGTGGGCTCTTTAAAAAGACAAGACAAAAGAACCAAAGGATTTCCAAATGTACTTATTGAGCCTTTCAAGCAAAAAAAAGTAATTGCAGAAGATGGTATCAATATGTTTGATGTTTTAAAAACAAAAGGCTATCAAACAGCATTAGTGGGTAAAAGTCACGGAACTCCACATCCTTTAAAAGGTGATTATGGTATCGATTTACCAGCAGATATTCATCACATTATAGCGGCTCCTATTAAAGGGAAAAGAACAAAATCTTTCTATTTAGCACTAAATTCCGATAAAAAAGGATGGACGTTTAATTCAGAATTTGTAGATAAATATGCCAAACCTTATGATAATGAATACCTTAATACGATTTTAAAACCTTATAAATCAAGAGCAGATGTGTCTCTTTTAAAAGGAACTCCAAAACATCTTACAGATGCAATTGGAGATTTCTCTGTAGATTATATCAAAGAAAAAGCAAATAACGAAAATCCGTTCTTTTTATACATTCCTTTTCACGCAGTTCATTCTGATGTTACTGGCAGAAAAGATTTAACCAAAAAGTATTTGAACCGCGGCTTAAAACCAAGAATTGCAGAATATGCTTCTATGATTGAATTGTTAGACCAAAATGTGGGGAAAATAAATAATGCTTTACAAGATCCAAATGGAGATGGAAATTATGAAGATGACATCACAGAAAACACCATTTTTATATTTTATTCTGATAATGGAGGATTATTTAAAAATACGCCATTGAAAGGTGAAAAAGGAAATTTAACAGAAGGTGGTCTTAGAGTTCCATTAATTTTCAGATATCCAAATGTGATACAAGAAAATTCGATAACCAATCAAGCAGTACATTGTATCGATTTTCTACCCACTTTTGCAGAATTAGTTGGAGTTGATTTAGCTACATTAAAAAAGAAAGATGGAAGCAAGCCTAAATATGATGGAGCTTCTTTTGCCAAAGTTTTAACAGGAGAGGCAAAAAGAATCTCAAGAAATAATTTGTTTTGGCACCTTCCAGGATATATGGATGAACGTTTTTCTCCTTCAACTTTAATTCAAACAAGAGTAGGAGAAGAATATTTTAAGTTGTTTTATTTTTATGAAACAGATGTGTTTGAAATGTATAACATTACCAAAGACATTTCAGAAAAAAGAAATATTTTAAACAATCCTACATCCAAAGAAATGGAAATCGCATTGCAAATGAATGCAGATATGTTAGCTTGGTTAGCAACCAATAATGCACCAACAGGAACTTGGGTTAAAAACAAAGAAAAAGTGCTTTACCCTAAAGTAGAAGGTGTAAAAAAGTATCAATAATAGAATTTAAGAAATGAATAAAAAGTATTTGATTTTACCTTTTTTGGTAGTGATAAGTATAGCATTTATAGGATGTTTTAGTAGTAATAAACAATCTAAAATTACTAAAGTTGAAGCAAATGAGAATGAAAAACCCAACATCATATTTTATTTAGCAGACGATCAAGATGTGTACGATTATGGTTGTTATGGTAATGAAAAAGTAAATACAACAGCAGTAGATAGGTTGGCAAAAGAAGGAATGTTATTTACCAATGCATTTACAGCTCAAGCCATTTGTGCACCAAGTAGATCTCAAGTTTTTACAGGGAATTATCCTGTTAAAAATGGATGTTTTGCAAATCATACAGCAACAAGACCCCATATAGAAAGTGTAACTTCTAGAATGAAAAAGTTGGGTTATCAAGTTGTTTTGGCAGGGAAAAGCCACGTAAAACCAGCAAGTGTTTACCAGTGGGACAAAGAATGGGAACCAGTTCCTAAAAAAGATGTACCAAGAGATTATATTCCTCTAGACAGTATTGAGAGTTATTTAAAAACTGCCAAAAAACCATTTTGTATGTTCATCACCTCAAAATATCCTCATGGAAAATATTTTGATGTTAAAAACCCAGATGTAAATAACCTAAAGTTTTATCCTTTTAATGAAGATAAAAAGAATAATGAAGCATACATAAAAAGTAGATCAGGTTATTACAGAAGTATTGAAGAAGATAATACTCAGATAGAAAAAGTTTTAGCATTCGTAGATACATATTTAAATGAAAATACTTTATTTATTTATAGTGCAGACCATGGAGTTTCTGGTAAATTTACCGTAAAAGACATTGGTTTAAAAGTACCTTTTGTAGTACGTTGGCCAAAAGTGATTAAAGCTGGAACAACATCAAATCAGTTGATACATTATATAGATGTATTGCCAACTTTTATGGACGTTGCAGGAGGAAAAGTGCCTGAAAATATAGATGGGAAGAGTTTCTTATCAATCTTAAAAGGAAATGATGTTGCTGTCAATAAATATGTTTATGGAGTTAGAACCAATCAGAACATTCTAAATTCAGAGATTTTTCCATCAAGAATGATTCGTAATAAACGCTACAAATACATCAGAAATTTTAATTCATTAGAAGTTGTTGAACAAAATTTAACAGGAAAACCAAATGTAGATTATTTTATAAAAAGAGGAGCAAACAAATTTAAAAACGAACCTTTTGAAGAATTGTACGATTTAGAAAATGATCCTTTTGAACAAAACAACTTAGCAAATAATCCTGAATTTAAGTTGATGAAAAAGCAATTATCAACAGATATGTTTACTTGGATGAAAGCTCAAGGCGATATTTTGGATGAAACAATTGGGGATATGCCAATTATTACGCCTAAAGGTAAAAAGGGATTCAAGTTAGACCAAGATACTCCAAGAAGAAAAATTCCAGATTCTATAAAAAACTCACTCACAAAAGACGATTATATCGTTATAAAACATTGGTAATATTATGATAAAAAAAAACCTTTTTACTTATATATTATTCGCTTTATTCATTCTTTTAGTTTCCTGTAAATCCTCAAAAGAGAAAACTGAAGCTACTCAAAATCAAAAACCAATGAATGTTTTGTTCATTGCTATAGATGATTTACGTCCAGAGTTAAATATTTATGGGGCAAAACATATAAAATCTCCAAATTTAGATAAGCTAGCTAGTGAAAGTTTGGTCTTTAATAGAGCCTATTGCAATGTACCTGTTTGTGGTGCTTCAAGAGCTAGTTTACTAACCAGTATTCTACCAACAAAAACACGTTTTATAGATTATAGAGCAAAAGCACAAGAAGATGTTCCAAATGCAAAAACATTACCAGGTCTTTTTAAAGAAGCTGGTTATACAAGTATTTCTAATGGAAAAATTTTTCATTATAATAAAGATGTTCAAGAAGCAAGTTGGAGCGAAAACCCTTGGATGCCACAAGGTGGACATAGAGTAAGTTATGACCCTAAAACTAACGACGTGATTATGAAATCTGGAAATGGACGTGTGTATGAAGCTCCAGAAGTTGATGATAGTGCTTATCCAGATTATAAAATCGCACAAAAAACGATCAAAGATTTACGCCGTTTTAAAGAATCAGGAGAATCATTTTTTATGGCTTGCGGATTTTTTAGACCTCATATGCCTTTTTATGCACCTAAAAAATATTGGGATTTATATGATAGAGATTCAATAGAGATTGCAGATAATCGTCATTTGCCTGAAAATGCTCCAAAATCTTTAAGAGGTAGTGGAGAATTTAAAAGCTATAGCTTTGGTGATTATAAACCCAATACAGAAGAATTTCATAAAATGATGCGTCATGGATATTATGCTTGCGTTAGTTATGTAGATCAGTTAGTTGGTGAAGTTTTAAATGAGCTTGAAACACTTGGATTGGCAAAAAACACAATTGTAGTAGTTTGGGGAGATCATGGTTGGCATTTGGGAGAGCATGAGTTTTGGGGTAAACACAATACTTTACATAACGCTTTACAGGTGCCTTTAGTGGTAAAAGTTCCAGGAAAATCAACAGGAAAACATACTGAAGCATTGGTAGAAAGTGTAGATATTTATCCAACTCTCTGCGATTTGGCAAACATACCTGTACCAAATTATATTATGGGAAAAAGTTTTAAAGCTACTTTAGATAGTCCTGAGAAGTCTTTTAGAGCATATACTTATGCTCGTTTTAAAAAAGCAGATGCTATAGTAACCGATGATTTTACTTATTCTCTGTTTGAAAATGGAGAAGAGATGTTATATAATCGTAAACATGATCCAGCAGAAAATAAGAATATGGTTGCAGATGTTAAATATAAAGAGGTGCTTAAAGAAATGCGAAATGCATTAAAAAGAAAACAAGAAAAGGCAAATAAATACAAATAAAAGAACTTGCAGTTGAACTCAGAGAAAAATGGGGTAAAGATTTTTTAATTAAATAATAATCTATTTGAATGAGAATTTTAGTTACGTTAATTATTGCCGTTTTATTGTTAACCAATTGTAGTCAATTAAAACAGACTCAAAAAATAGAGGATAAACAACCTATTGTTGTTCAGTTTATTATTGATGGGCTTATGAAAGACGCTGTAGAAACAGCGATTAAAGTAGGAGCAAAAAACCTTAAATATTTTGCAAATAATGGTGTTGTTGTAGAAGATGCATATTCTAATAGTCCTGTTGGTAGAGTTAAATTACCAGATGGAAGTGAGCCTTGGAGAGGGGCATCTCCACCAAATATTGGGATGCATACAGGAACTCATGTTTTTGAGTCACAAAATTTAGATGATATATTTTTATCAGCAAGAAGAAAAGGAATCAAATCTGTTTATGTTGGTGGTCATACTTTATACGATGTGTTTACCACAGCAGACACTTATTATGCAGAGATAATGCCTGATAGTACAGTGGTAGCTTTAGGAATCAAACATATCAAAGAAGATGGTGCAAGGTTGGTGCGTTTGCATTTACAAGAAATAAGAAGTTCTTGGAAAGGAGCGAAAGAAAAAAATAATCCAAACTCTAAATATATAAAAGCCATTTTAAATGTGGATGCTCAGCTAGGAAAATTAGTATCCTTTTTAAAAAAGCAAGGTTTATGGGAAAATGCTTTTTTTGTAATTTCAGCAGATCATGGTATGGGGGTTTTAAAGAAAAGCAACCACCTTTCAGAGCAATTGTCTTCATGGCAAATTTATATGAATTTTTATGGACCTGGAATAAAAAAGGGAGATACAATACCTTATGCAGAATCTCCAGATATTGCTATGTTAACCAATTATTTTATGGGTTTAAAACCTTTAAAAGGTTATACTCTTAATGTAGATTATTTAAAAAGTAATAGAACTACAGGTGTTTTTTTAAATAATATATTTGAAGGAAATACGAAAGAAATAAATCACCCAAAATGGATTAAATCTTATTTAGATAACAATAAAAGTTCGCCGCCAAATGATTATCTTCATTATCGTGAAGCGATGATAAAGTTAATAAATAAATAAAAATTTTATGATAATGAAACTTAAATATATCATCTTATACTTTCTGGTTTTGATGGTATTTCAAACAAAGAGTCAAGATTTAGAACGTCCATTTATTTTAGTAAAATCAAGTGAACGAAATCAAATTTTAAATAAGATAAAAACAAAACCTTGGGCAAAAGAGATTTTTAAAAATCTTAAAAAGTTAACAGATTTACAAGTTGATGAATTTTATAAAAACCCATCAACGTATCTTAAAAATTTGCCTTTTAATTGGGTAGAAGCTAAAAAAAATGAGTTTCCTCCTTTTTTTAAAACAGATCACATAGAAAACGGAAAACATAGAAATTTAGATAACGCCACAGATAAAGAATGGAAACCTGCAGCATTATTAATTGAAAATTTACAAATAGCATTAGATTGTGGTTATTTATATTATTTAACGCAAGATGAAAAATATGCCTATGTAGCTAGTAGCATTTTGTATTCTTTTACAAAATCTGTTCAGAAATCTAAAATGTCTAAATGGAAAGGAAGAGGAGGTTTACTATTTCCTTATGACGGTTTTAGAGAAGTTAGAGTTATTGGGTACAGACTTCCATTGATTTATGATTTTATTGCTACTTACCTTAAAAATAACGGAAAATCTTTTGATATCATTCAAAATAAAAAAGTATCATTTCCTTTAAATGAAGCTCAAAAAGTTTTTAAAACCTATGCAAATATAACTGTGAATTATGGACAAACAGGTTCTAATCACCCTGTTTTAGAAGCACCAAGCTTGGTGTATAATGCTTTGGCTTTAGATGATAAAAAAGAACGTAAAAAATGGTTGTCTTATTTTTTATCAGAAAGTACCCAAAATCAAGATGCTTTGCCAATAATGGCAAAAAACTATAAAAATCAAGGTGATATTTGGCCAGAAACTTCACAATATTTAAATCATTCCACAGAAATTTTAGGGAAATTGTTGTTAGTTATTAACAGATATCAACCTTCTTTAGAGTTGGGTAAAAAATATCCTAATATTCTTTTTGCATTACCAAGGTTAGATGACTTAGTGTATCCCAATAACGAAATTATTCGTTGGGGAGATGGACATCGAAGACAACATGGTTCTTATCAAGCTTATGAAAATGCCTATGTTTTAGCAAAGATGGATGGCTTAAAATATTTACAAGATAAATTTACTCCATTGCTAAAAAGTGCAATGGAAAATGGACAGTATTCTAGAAATAGTATAGAAGCATTATTTTGGTATGATGATGCTATTTATGGAGCTTCTAATACTATAAAACTACCAAGAACAGATAGAGTCTATCATGCAGGTATTGTGTTGCAAAGAAATTTAAGTACAACTAACAACCCAAAAGATGGATTAATGGGATTTGTTGGAGGTGCACATATGGTTCATGGCCATGCAGAAGGTATGAATATTGAATTATATGGAGAAGGACAAGTTTTAGGTGTAGATCATGGGAGAAAAAATTACGGCAAAGATTTGCATGAAAACTACTCCAGAATTTTTGCAGCTCACAACACAGTAATTGTAAACGGAAGTTCTCAAGGAGAAGATGGTTGGGTAAATTTGGGAATCAATTCTGTGGAGTTGATTTCAATGGAACCAAAGGTTAATGATGTAGGAATTTCTCCAAATCATTCTTTTAGTCAAACTAGTTTTGTTGATGATAAAGGAGATAAAGCAGAAGCAACTCAAGAAAGAACTTTAGGACTCATTAGAACATCGCCAACAACAGGTTTTTATGTAGATGTTTTTCGTTCAAAATCTAAATTACAAAATGAATATCATGATTATTTATATCATAATATTGGTGATAAGCTTGTCTTTGAAAATAAGGATATAAAGTTGCAAAAAACACCAAATAGATATATGGCAAATGCGAATGCTGAATGGATTCACAATAAAAAATATAGAAATCCAGGATGGCATTTTTTTAAAGATGTAAAAACATCTCAAGAATATAAAAACAATGTAAAAGCTACTTTTCATATCAAAAAGTTAAGAGGAAATAATTTGTTCATGCAATTACATATTCCTGGGTTTAAAAATAGAACCTACACCAAAGTAAAAGCACCTACAACTTTTGAATCTCCAGAACCTTATGATAGAAAACCGACCCCAACTTTAGTCATAAGAAATAAGGGTGAAGCTTGGCAAAACCCTTTTGTAGTAATTTTTGAGCCTTTTAATAGCTCAGAAAAACCAAGCATACAATATGTTACAAAAATTGAGCAAAATGGCATTTATAGAGGATTGATTATAGAAAGTAAAACACCTTCTGAAAATCTAATTCAATACGTAATTACACAATCTAAAGATCAATTTTTTAAGAATGATGATATTTATTTTAAAGGTTCTTATGCAGTAATAACATTAAATAATAAGAATGAATTAAAGAGTATTTATATTGGTGAAGGAGAAAAATTAATTTATAAAAATGAAGAAATTGTCACAAACTCATCAAAAACACATTTTAAATCTTATGATTAAAAAAAGTATTCTTTTAATATGTCTTAGCGTTTTTCTTTTTGGATGTCAAACAGATCAAGATAAAAACAAAACATTATTATTTGTAGGAAGTTTTACTGATAAAAAACCTGGTGATGGAATATATGTGTATGAATTTGATTTAGAAACAGGAGAAGCTCATTTAAAGAATACTATAGATACTCATACAAATACTTCATTTTTAAAATTGTCTCCGAATGGTAAGTATTTATATTCTGTAGCAGACAGTCAGATGAAATACAATGGAAAAATAGCTGCTTTTAAAGTTGATGTTTCAAAATCAAAGTTAGCATTTATAAATACTCAGGATTGTGGAGGGGTAAATCCTGCGCATCTAGAAATTGATAAAAGTGGTAATTATCTAACAAATTCTAATTATTCAGATGGAAGTTTAAGTCTTTTTAAACTTAATAAAAATGGGAGTTTAAGTAAGTCTTTACAAGTATTACGATTTAAAGATAGCAGTATTGTTAAAAATCGTCAGGCCTCTTCTCATATCCACTCTTCAAATTTTACTTCTGATGGAAATTATTTGTTCGCACAAGATTTAGGAGCTGATAAAATTAGAAAATTTACTCTTGATACATTACATAAAAAATTAAAACAGCAGCAAGAGATTAAAACAAAACCAGGAAGTGGGCCAAGACATTTTACCTTTCATCCAAATGAGAAATTTGGATATCTAGTTAATGAATTAAGTGGTAAAATTAATGCTTATCATTATGAAAACGGAAACTTAAATTTTATAGAAGAGTATAACTCTTATCAAAAAAAACAAGATATATACAGAGCAGCAGACATTCATATCTCACCAGATGGTAAATTTTTATATGCTTCAAATAGAGGTCCAGAAGAAGATACTATTGTCATTTTTTCTATTGATAAAAAAACTGGAAAACTAAAGTTAGTTGGGCATCAGCAAACTTTTGGAGCCCACCCAAGGAATTTTGGAATAGATGCCTCAGGTACATTTCTTTTAGTTGCCAATATGCATACTAATAGGGTTGTAATTTTTAAAAGAAATAAAGAAACAGGAAAATTAACAAAGCTTTCTAATGAAATTAGCGTTCATAATCCATCTAGTATTCAAATAAAAACTTACAATTTGTATTAGAGCGATTCTCTTTCAATAAGGTTAAAAGGTACTTTAAAAGATCCTTTTTCTTTGTTTAAAATCATACTTGCAGCAGTTTCCCCCATTATTTTAAAATCTGTAGAGATTACTGTAATACCTAATAATTCTTTTAAAGGAGTATCGTTATAAGAAATAATACCAATATCTTTACCTAACACATATTCATCTTCTCGAACTTGTTTTACCAAATTAACCAAATCTGCTTCTTCTATGGTAATAAATAAATCTCCTTTTTTTAAAATCATATCATCATAAACTTCATTCAGTATTTCGAAGTCTAATTTATGTTCAATACAAAATTTTCTAAACCCATGTAGAATTCTTCTTGGATACGGATATACAGCTTTATTTGGGTAAATAAGCATGATTTTTTTGTACTTGCTTATTTTTTCTATCCCTTCTTTTAATGCAGTATAGATGTCATTTTCAAAATCCTGATAAATTTCAATCCCTTTTACGTCAATTCCTGGTTTAATATTGTCTAGTAGTACTAGTTTTTCTTTAGGGATGCTTTTGATAGCTTTTATAACATTGTCTGTATAGCTTACATGTTTTAATTCCTCTGTTTTAAAATGAGGCATAATCACAAAGTAATCATATGCAGATTTGTTTTTTTCTAAAAGATTTAAAAACAAGGTTTCATCGCAATGATAAATATGTAAATCTGTGTGAGAATTCGCACCAATAGTATTTATAAAATAATTATAAGTTCTAAGTTTGTAAGAGCTTAATTTATTTACTAAAAATAAAATATTAACCTTAGAAATTAATTTCGTTCTTGAGATGTAAAACCCTTTGCCACGAATAGAGGTAATTATATTTCTCTCTTTTAGGATGCTATAAGCTTTTTCAACAGTATCTCTAGAAAGATAAAATTCTTCACTAAACATATTTATTGAAGGAATTTTTTGATCGATTACCAAGTTACCTATAGAGATATTATGAATTATAGAATCTATTATTTGCTGGTATTTTGGAACCCTAGATTCAGTATCAATTTTTATGTTTTTTATCATATCTATCTTAAAAAAAAATAAAAATAAAACTTTAATTTTAATTGACCACAAGATGGGTTTGTTTTATTTTAAACGTTCTGCATCTTTTTTAATTACTTAATTTTGAATCTCATTTTTTAAAATGAAAAGAACACTTTTATAATTCATGATTTTGGTGCAATCCATTTCGTGAAATAGGATTTATTTTTTAATTTTTAAATTAGATCTAATAAAAAACATCCAAAATTATCTTAAATAAACTATTTTTACTTTAACCATATAGTACAGGATACAAATACTAGTTTGTAGCTTTAGATTTGTAGTGTAATACAATAATTTTTATGAAAACCAACACAAAGACATTTAAGTACGTAGATTATTTATGGGATCAAGAAAAGGCAAATGCTTTAGGAGATGATCAAGTTGCATTATTTTTATACCGTTCAAATATTTTAGGAGCAGATCTTAGAATTACAAATTATGGTGGTGGTAATACAAGTTGTAAAACGATAGAAAAAGATCCGCTAACAAATCAAGAAGTAGAGGTAATGTGGGTAAAAGGTTCTGGTGGAGATATTGGAACTTTAAACAGAGCAGGAATTGCTGGTTTATACACAAGTAGATTGAGAGATTTAAAAAATGTATATGGCGGTCTGCAAGATGAAGATAGAATGGTTGGTTTATTCAATCATTGTATTTACGATTTAGATAGTAAAGCACCATCAATAGATACACCTTTGCATGGTTTGTTGCCATTTGCACATATAGATCATTTACATCCAGATGCTTTAATTGCAGTTGCTGCAGCTAAAGATAGTGAGAAAGTTACCAAAGAAATTTGGGGTGATACTATGGGATGGGTGCCTTGGCAAAAACCAGGTTTCGATTTAGGTTTGCAATTAGAAAAGTGTTTGGCAGACAATCCTGGAATTAGAGGAATCGTTCTAGGTTCTCACGGTTTATTTACTTGGGGGGACACTTCTTACGAATGTTATATAAATAGTTTAGAGGTTATCGAAATGGCTTCTGAATACATAGAGAAAAAATTAAAAGAACAAGGCGAAGTTTTTGGTGGTCAAAAAGTTGAAAGTTTACCACAGGAAGATCGTTTAGAAAAAGCAGCTCAATTAATGCCTTTATTAAGAGGTTTGTGCTCTTCTGAAAATAGAATGATTGGTCATTTTTCGGATACTGATGTTGTTATGCAATATATTAACAGTAACGATTTAGAGAGATTAGCTCCTATGGGAACCTCTTGTCCAGATCACTTTTTAAGAACTAAGATTCAACCTTTGGTTTTAGACTTAGGCAAAAATGAAGACGTATCTGATGCAGAAGCTGTTTTAAAGAAATTAGAGCCAGCTTTTGCTGCTTATCGTCAAGAATATGTAGATTATTACAACACTTGTAAAAAAGACAATAGTCCTGCAATTCGAGATGCAAATCCTGTAATAATTATTTATCCAGGAGTTGGTATGTTTAGTTTTGCTAAAAACAAGCAGACTACACGTGTTGCAAGCGAATTTTATATCAATGCAATTAATGTAATGCGTGGTGCAGAAGCAATTACTGCATATACTTCTTTACCAAGACAAGAAGCATTTGATATTGAGTATTGGTTGTTAGAAGAGGCAAAATTACAACGTATGCCAAAAGAAAAGCCATTATCTAGAAAAGTTGCTATAGTAACTGGTGCTGGTGGTGGTATTGGAAAAGCGATTGCTGATAAATTAGCAGCAGAAGGAGCAAACGTTGTTTTAACAGATATTAACGAACAAGCTTTAATAGAAGCAAACGGTACTTATGCTAGAGATGTATCTAGTTATGCTGTTTGTGATGTTACAAGTACAGATTCTATTGCAAGCGCTTATAAAAAAGCTGTTTTAGAGTTTGGTGGTGTAGATATGATTGTGCACAGTGCAGGATTGGCAATTTCTAAACCATTAACAGATACAACTGACAAAGACTGGAATATTTTACAAAGTATTTTAGTAAAAGGACAGTTTGATTTGGCAAAGCAATTTGCAATGATTGTTCGTAAACAAGGTTTAGGAGGAGATTATATAGCTATTGCAAGTAAAAACGGCTTAGTAGCAGGTCCTAATAATGTAGCGTATGGTACTGCAAAAGCAGCGCAACAACACATGGTACGTTTATTAGCTGCAGAACTGGCAAAAGATAAAGTAAGAGTAAATACAGTAAACCCAGATGGTGTAATTGTAGGAAGTAAAATTTGGGAAGGCGCTTGGGCAGAAGGAAGAGCTAAGGCAAACGGAATTACTGTTGAAGAATTGCCGGCATTTTATGCAAAAAGAAACTTGTTAAATGAAATTATTACTCCTGCAGATATTGCAAATGGTGTATTTTCTTTAGTAGGTATTTTAGATAAGTCTACAGGAAATATCATCAATGTAGATGGTGGTATGGCAAATGCATTTGTAAGGTAAACACTTTTAAGTTAAAATATATTATTTTAGAACTTCCATAGAGCATAAAAATTTATGGAAGTTTTTTATTAAAACAGAATTATGAAATTAACACAACAACATATAGAAGACGATAATAAAAAGAATTTAGCATCTCAAAACAATCAGTATAATTTTTTAGCTGATTCTTTAACCTCTAAAGGGTATGATGTAAATTCGATTATTAACAAATTATCAGATTTTCAGGTAGCAATACCAAGTTGGGCTCTAGGTGCTGGTGGTACTCGTTTTGGGCGTTTTTCTTTTTATGGAGAACCTTCTACCTTAGAACAAAAAATAGAAGATGTTGGTATTTTACACAGTTTAACTCAAACTGCAGGTGCTGTATCTTTACATATTCCTTGGGATATTCCTTCTGATTACAATGCTATTAAAGAAAAAGCAGGTGCATTGGGTATTCAATTCGATTCTGTAAATTCAAATACATTTCAAGATCAGAAGAATGCTAAAGAAAGCTACAAGTATGGTTCTTTAAGTAATACCAGCAAAGCTGTTAGAGACCAAGCAATACAACACAACATAGATGTAATTAATATTGGAAATAAATTAGGATCTAAAAGTTTAACCGTATGGTTGGCAGATGGTTCTTCTTTTCCAGGACAAAATAATTTTCAGACAGCTTTACAAAACACACAAGACAGCTTAAAAGAAATTTACAAAGGCTTACCAGATGATTGGAAGTTGCTAATAGAGTACAAGCCTTATGAACCAAACTTTTATTCAACTGTAATTCAAGATTGGGGTACTTCTTTTATGTTGGCAAATGAGTGCGGAGAAAAAGCTTTCTCATTAGTAGATTTAGGGCATCATTTACCAAATTCTAACATAGAACAAATTGTATCTGTATTAATGTTAAAAGGAAAGTTAGGTGGATTTCATTTTAACGATAGTAAGTATGGTGATGATGATTTAACTGTTGGTAGTATTAAACCATATGCGTTATTTTTAATCTTTAATGAATTGGTTTACGGAATGGAAAACAATCCACAAAACCCAGATTTAGCTTGGATGATTGATGCGAGTCATAATGTTAAAGATCCTTTAGAAGATTTATTACAATCTTTAGAAGCCATACAAGAAGCGTATGCAAAAGCATTGTTAGTAGATCAAAAAGCCTTAAGAACAGCACAATTAGAAAATGATGTTACTAAGTGTCAAGAAATTTTACAAGGTGCTTTTAGAACTGATGTAAGACCTTTATTGGCAGCAGCAAGACTAAAAACAGGTGGCGCTATAAACCCAATAGAAAGTTATAGAAATTTAGCTGTAAGAGCAGCATTAATAAAAGAAAGAGGTAAAAATACAATAGCAACAGGATTGTAAAAAAACACCATGAAACAAAAAGTAACTGCCATTTTTGATATTGGAAAAACAAATAAGAAATTTTTTCTTTTTGATAAAAATTTTAAAGAAGTATACAGAGAGTATGCTTCTTTTGATGAAATTAAAGATGAAGATGGTTATCCAACAGAAAATTTAGCTGCCTTACAGACTTGGTTAAAGGAAATTTTTAATCGTATTTTAAAAAGTGAGCAATACGCTATAAAAGCAATTAATTTTTCTACCTATGGTGCCAGCTTTGTGCATTTAGATGAAAACGGAGATGTACTAACACCTTTGTATAATTATACCAAAGAAATTGATGAGGATTTGGTGGCTGATTTTTATGAAAAATATGGTCCAGAATTAGAATTTACAAGAAGTACGGGTTCGCCAAAATCTGGTCTGTTAAATTCTGGAATGCAGCTGTATTGGATAAAAAAAACCAAACCAGAAATATTTAGTAAAATTAAATATTCATTGCATTTACCTCAATATTTAAGTTTTATTTTTACAGGAATTCCGTTTAGTGAATACACAAGTATTGGTTGTCATACTTCTCTTTGGAATTATGAAACTAAAGATTACCACAATTGGGTATACAAAGAAGGAATTCATAAAATATTACCTCCAATAGTTTCAACAGAAACGAGTGTAAATATGAATTACAATGGAAATAGAATTAAAATTGGTGTAGGTATACACGATAGTTCCTCTGCACTTTTACCTTATGTTAGAAGTGTAAAAAAACCTTTTGTTTTGGTGTCTACAGGTACATGGTCTATAGCTTTAAATCCTTTTTCTGATAGTGCTTTAACTATAGAAGAAACAACATTAGGCTGTATCAATTACATGCGAATTAATGGCAAACCTGTTAAATCTTCTAGGCTATTTTTAGGGAATGAATACAAAATTCAAGCTAAAATAATGTCTGAAAGATTTAACGTAGATAATGACTATCATAAGACTGTTCAGTTTGATTACACAGTATATTCAGAAATTATACAAGATTTTACATATGCTTTTAAGTGGGAGTCTTTTACAGATAAAAACATGCCTACAAAAACAACGTATTCGTATGCTACTTTTGAGCATGCTTATCATCATTTGATGATAGAGTTGGTTAAGCTTCAGGTGCAAGGCATTAAAAGAATAGCAAATACTCAAGATATAGATAGATTGTATGTAGATGGTGGTTTTTCTGATAATGATTTGTACATTAAGTTGTTATCTCATTACTTAAGAGGCATGAAATTAAGAACAACAAAAGCGTCTTTAGGTTCTGCTTTAGGAGCTGCAATTTCAATTTCTGATACTAAATTAAATTCTAAATTCTTAAAAAAGAATTACTCACTTAAGAAACACGTACCATTCATAATCAAATAAAAAACTATGGCTTTAAAAATTAATACAAAATACCCCTCTGTAGACGATTTAAGAAACAAAGCAAGAAAGAAAATACCAAAATTTGCTTTTGAATATTTAGATGGAGGTTGTAATGAAGATGTAAATTTACACAGAAACACCTCTGAATTAAGAGATGTGCAATTAAAGCCTAATTACTTAAGAAATCACGGAGGTTCATCAACCAAAACAAAATTATTTGGGATAGAATATGATGCTCCTTTTGGTATTGCACCCGTAGGATTACAAGGATTAATGTGGCCAAATTCTCCAGAAATACTTGCAAAAGCTGCTTTTAAGCATAATGTGCCTTTTATTTTAAGTACAGTAACTACAACAAGTATAGAGCGTGCAGCAGAGCTAACAGAAGGAAAAGCTTGGTTTCAATTATACCATCCAACAGAAAATAGTTTAAGAGATGATATTTTAAAAAGAGCAGAAGCTGCAGAATGCCCTGTGTTGGTAATTTTGTGTGATGTGCCAAGTTTTGGTTTTAGACCAAGAGACATTAGAAACGGTCTGGCTATGCCACCAAAAATGAATGTTAGTAATATTTTACAAGCTTTTGGAAGACCTCATTGGAGTTTACAGACCCTAAAACATGGCATTCCAAATTTTGCAAATCTATTACCTTACATGCCTAAAAATCTAGATTTAAAACAATTGGGTAAATTTATGGATCAAACATTTAGCGGTAGGTTAAATGAAGAGAAAATAAAACCAATTCGAGATATGTGGAAAGGTAAAATTGTTTTAAAAGGCGTTGCTTCTCATTACGATGCAGAACAAGCCATTCGTTTAGGTTTAGATGGAATTATTGTATCAAACCATGGGGGAAGACAATTAGACGCAGGAGAATCAACTATAAAACCACTTACAACTATTGCAGAGAAATACGGAGATCAAATAGAGGTAATGATGGATAGTGGTATTCGTTCTGGTGTAGATGTTTCTAGGGCTTTGGCTTCTGGAGCAAAATTTACCTTTATGGGACGTTCATTTATGTATGGAGTGTCTGCTTTAGGAAAACAAGGCGGAGATCATACAATATCACTTTTAAAAACAGAGTTGCAACAAGTAATGGAGCAAATTTGTTGTGAGCGTGTAGAAGATTTCCCAAATCATCTAATTAAAGATCTGTAGCATCAAAAAAAAGTCATACATTTAAAAACTCAGCAATTTTGCTGAGTTTTTTTATACGGTACAGTACAGGATAGAAAATTTCATGATCTAATCTACATTCGTAATTATTCAAAATTAACTAAAATACACCAAGTATTATGGCAGAATCGCAAAATGCAGCAGTAATTACTAACGAAAATGCAGGAGGAGAGTTTGAAAGAACTCCAGTACCTTCATCAAAATTAAAAGGATGGAAATCTTTCTTAGGTATGTATGCTGGAGAACACGCTGCAGGTACTGAATTTATGATTGGGCCTTTGTTTCTAGCTGCAGGAGCTAGTTTAAAAGATTTAGCGTTAGGACTTCTTTTAGGTAATATTTTAGCTATTTTAACTTGGAGATACTTAGTGGCACCTATCGCTGTTTCTAGCAAACTAACATTGTATTATCAATTAGAAAAAATTGCTGGAAAAAATTTAGTAAAGATATATAATGTTGTAAACGGTGTACTTTTCTGTTTTTTGGCAGGTGCAATGATTACCGTTTCTGCTAGTGCTGTTGGAATCCCTTTTGATATAAATTTTTCTATTCCTGAAAATATTTTTGGTTTAAGTACACCAGCTTTTTCCATGATTGTAATTATTGTAGGTGTTGTAATGACTGTAGTTGCTGCAGCTGGATATAATACGGTTTCTAAATTTGCAAATATCGCAGCACCTTGGATGATTGTTGTTTTTGCAGCTTGTGGATTGTCAGCTTTAAGTCAAATGGAGGTTGATTCTTGGGATAGTTTATTGGAGGAATGGGATAAAGGAATTAGTGTAGTACAATCGGTTAACGGGAAAACAGATTTTGGTTTTTGGAAAATTGTTATTTTTTCTTGGCTATGTAATGCAGCAATGCATTTTGGTATGGCAGATTTAACTATTATGCGTTTTGCAAAAGATAGCCGTGCTGGATGGGGGCCTTCTATAGGAATGTTTTTAGGTCATTATATGGCATGGATCTGTGCATCTTTTATGTTAGCTGCTCAGATTAAATTAACAGGAGATATTTCTGCAAATCCTGGTGCGTTAGCTTGGAGTGCTGTAGGTTGGACAGGTATTATCTGCGTTATTGTAGCAGGTTGGACCACCGCTAACCCTACAATATATAGGGCAGGTTTGGCTTTTCAAACTTTATTTCCATTAAAATCTAAAAAATATTCAGGTGTAATTTTAGCAGGTATAGTAGCAACCGCAGCAGGAATTTTTCCATCGCTTTCAGGTAAATTACTTGATTTTGTAGGATTATATGGAGCAATTTTAGGGCCAATGGGAGGAGTTATTTTCGTAAACCATTATCTAGCTAAGAAAATGAATTTTACACAAGATTATGCAGATGAAAAAGGAACCGGTTTTAATACAGGTGTTTTATTAGCTTGGTTGATTCCTGTAGCCTTAGGGTTGTATTTTATCTTTGGTCAAGGTTTATTTCCTGCTTATGCAGTAATACCTTCTTGGATAGCTTCTAGTGTGTTGTATGTAGTTATTATGAAACTTCAAAAATCTTAAATTATGAAAATACTAAAATTAATAAGTGCATTGTCAATAGTTGGTTTCATACTATTAACTAGCATACTTTTATTATTGGGTTCAATGGATGCAGCTAATATGAAGATTTTAATGTTAATAGGCACTATTTTGTGGTTTTTGGTAACGCCATTATGGATGAAAGAAGAGTCTTAAACAAAAATAGTTTTTAAATATTTCTTTATATACAACAAGCTGTAATTAGAAATACTTGTAATTTATATATAGGTTTTTAAGTTTATAAATAGCTTCTTGTGGCTGATTTATACGTCTTAAAATATGTTTCCTGTTATTTACAATTACACTTATTTTGTTATTGTATTAATTTCTATGTACGTATTTCTACTAAAAATTTAATAAAAATATGAGTATGAAAAAAATAGTAATTCCGTTTAAACTCTTATTTTTATTGTTAATACTTCCTTTTGAGATAACAAAAGGGAAAAAGAGGAAGAATAAGAAGAAGATTAAAGATTTATTAAGGTCTTAACCTATTTCCTACAATTCAAAAATCATGAGACTAAATAGCCTTGTAGGCCAACAAAAAAAGCTTCAAAATTTTAAATTTTGAAGCTTTTTGCTTTTGTAGTAGTTTTACTACTGCATTAAAAATGCTTTTAAGTCCTCATAAGAACTCGCTTTAAGAGCTACTTTTTTATTGTTGATTACTTTTTTAATTTGTGATGGAATGGCCACTTTTACAGGTAAGGTGCTTTCTACAACATCTAAAAATTTAACAGGATGTGCAGTTTCTAAAAAGATACCAAATTCATGTTTTTGTATCCCGTGTTTTTTCAATCCTAAATAGCCCACAGCTCCATGCGGATCTGCGACATATCCTGAGTTTGAATATATTTCTTTCATCGTTTCACGCGTTTCAGCATCAGAAAAACTATACGAAGAGAAGTGCTTTTTGAGTAGGTTAAAATCGTTGTTAAACAATTCTTTAATTCTAATAAAGTTACTTGGATTTCCAACATCCATTGCATTAGAGATGGTTGCCTTAGATGGTTTTGGGTTGTAAACACCTTCTTTTAAATAGTTTGGTACAGTATCATTAACATTTGTAGAAGCTACAAAGTGTTTTACAGGCAAGCCTAATTTTTGTGCCATAACACCTGCGCAGATGTTTCCGAAATTTCCACTCGGATCAGAGAAAATCAATGGGATTTATACGAAAAATGGTTAATAAGTATTGGTTATAATGATAAAAATTAAATCTACTTAGAATTTTAAAAGCAAATAAAAATCGACTAGTTTACAAAACCTCCTTTAATTTTTAAGGGAGGTTTTCTATTTTATGTTATTAGACTTTCACTTAACTCACCAGTAACTTTACTTAAAAATATAACCCCTTTCCAGAACTCTTTTTACCTCCCGAGCAACCTTTCAAGCAATCTTAAAAACCAAAAAACCCGTAAATCATTGTTTATAAATGAGTTACGGGATAATTTTGTGGTACCTCCAGGTGAATTTTAGGTTTATCTCATTTTACTACAATTTAATATAAGTAATTGTTAGTCAGTAG
>Ga0209555_10000026_pt1 | contig 110271 bp, 176 predicted proteins | sample SaaInl85LU_5_DNA_FD_184643 | JGI IMG/M metagenome (GOLD analysis project Ga0209555, IMG submission 184643) | Marine microbial communities from expanding oxygen minimum zones in the Saanich Inlet - ESP_85LU_5_DNA (SPAdes) (version 2) | ecosystem: Environmental > Aquatic > Marine > Intertidal...
TGTAATTTTCAAAACCTTGTGCTTCTTTAAACGGATAAGGTTTAATAAGAGCAGTTTCAAATTTAAAAGTAGGGTTTGTAGAAATATTTAATGCAGGAGAATATTCTATAATAGGCAATGCTACAATACTGTTACTCTGAATTGCAGTTTCAGTTGCATCGATATCTCTAGACAATTTAGATAATCTTAATGTTTTATTAAACTGTTCTAAATTATTATCTGAATAATCTGAAACCGCTCCTCTTACTAGAGTTTCTATTTCATCTTTAGATTTGTCAGATAACTTACTCGTAACATAAACATTAATTTGCATTTCAGCATATAAGAATTGCGTTTCAATAAACGTTGGTTCTATTCCTAACGGAGTTTTATCTGATAGGTAATCAATATATGAATTAGCTAATGTAGAAGAAATTAATTGTGTATCATCTCTAAGATAAACTGCGATCGCAACCTTACCATATTGAGGTGGTTCTAATTCATCACCACTATACGCAGATACCGCGCTAATTTCTGGAAATCTCTGTTTTAATAATATTTCATAATCGTTTGTAGTAATTGCACGTTCTTGAATCTGAATTGATTTTGGTGCATTAAAACGAATGCTTTCAATACTTTCTCTTTCAGATCCACCGGTTGCTTCTGTAATAGTATCTACAGAGATAGTTGCGTTTTCTAAAAACGTTGTAGTGAATGAATTTGCGCCGTTAGGTTCTTCACCAGAACATATACGATATCTAACTCGTATGTCTTGAGTTTCAGTTGGTTGTTCACCATAGATACCACGACCAAAATAAATTGCATACTTATTATCAAAATATGGTTCTATATAGAAAACTTTAGAATCTGGTTCTACACCAAAGATACTTGTTGCTAATGAGAATGTATTTCCATCTTCAGTTTGTTCTGCGTCGACGAATACGACAATAGAATCAGTGTCCACCTCTGGGTTACTCAATGCAACTCTAACGGTACCATCTTCGTCTACTATATAACCTTCACGTTCAAAGCTAGATAAGATCTCGCCTTCATATATCTCTATATTATCCGTCTCATATATGTTATTACCGATCTTTCTGGCAACATACGTTTCGTTTGTTACAAAGTTAAATACTTCACCATTATGACTTGAACTAAACTCAGTATAAGTTGGAATCGTAATTGTTTGATCTGTAAATAAAGGATCATTATTTGTAATTCTTAATTTAATGACAGCCTTCGCAGATTTTCTAGATCTTGGTAAATAATTTAATTCTTTAGAATGAGATACGACAGAGTTTCTTAATTGCGCTGAATCGAGAAACATTTCGTTGATTGCCATATTCGTATAAAAATTATTATGATATGTATTATACGCAAGAACATCCAAAAGGACGCTCATATTTGAACCTTCAAAATTATAATCTTTGAATTTCGTTTGCGTCTGTAGATATTGTTTTAATTGGTTTTTAATACCATCAAAATCTAATTCTGTTATTGGCGTTTTTGGTTGTGCCATTATCGTATCCTTTCTAATATGAGATCAAGTTGCGTTGGTAACTCGACATTGGAAACATAAAAATTAATTGTTACTTTAACTGAGTTTTCATCTAAGCTTGCTTGCGCATTAACATTAATGAGTTCGCATCTAGGTTCATATAACTCTATCGTTTCAGTTATTCTATTTTCTAATTGTGTTATAACATCAGGCGTTAAATTTTCAAAAAGAAGTTCTCGGATCCCACCACCAAAATTCGGTCTCATTAATTTTTCGCCACGATCCATAAACATTAAATTTTTAATAGATTCTTTTACAGCGTCTTCATTTTTTAATACAGTAATATCATCCGACACTGGGCTCAAAGCTAAATCTTTTTTCATATCTGAAAATAATTCCGGCTTCTTTGTTCTTGGTGTAAAGACATTTATTGTCATTTTATCCTACCATCTTTCTTATATCTAAATGGATGTAATCGTCATAAACAACTACATATTTAAATCCTGCTAACAGCGCCTTTGATGTTATCTCTTCAGCTGAAATAGAACTACGTTTAATATCAACACACTTACCACTGATGTGAGCATTTTCTGGAGAACCACCAATTTTAGCATTATATTGTTGAGATCGCCAGCCTTCTGTTACTGTAATCGGTGCATCTAATGATTGTTGTAAACGGTTTAAATAAACTCTTAAATCATAATCTAAACCAGTCCAACCTTCCATTCCAAATACATCTTCAGAAACCCAACTACCTTCTACTCTTATTTGAGCTGTACCTGCCTTTACTGCACTACATGCTGGTATTTGTTCGTATTCTTCAATCGTAGGTGGTTTTGGATTAATTGGTGCTTTACCTGTTGGTGTATATAAAGAACCGTTCTCGCCATCCCATGCTGCTTGTATACTATTTATGGCAATCGCACGAGACTCCGGAGAAAAACGTATTGCACCTTTTTGTATAGCAGATGATGTACGTACATTAGAAATAGTTTTTAATCTATTAGAGATTCTTTTATATTTAAATTCGAACTGATCTAATGGCGATTTAAAATCATTCATTAAACCTTTTATGTTTGTCATTAACGCGCAAATTCTAAATCCTAAAAAAGAAATAACTTCAAGTGTTGGATTTTCAAATAAACCAAACGCATAATCGAATAAATTGTTTATCTTATCTCTAATAGTTTGTTTATTTTTATCAGAAAAGAATAAACAACCATCATCTTTAGTTTTCATAATTCTTTTTATTGTTACTTTATCAATATATGTAGTGACATCATCAATAATATCTAGAATTTTAAAATTTTCAAAGATCTGTTGGAATATAGTAATGATTTTTTCTATTTCATCTCCAATAAACTCTTTAATTGCTTTTATTAATTTTTCAACTGTAATCTTTTCTGCTTGTTCAAAAATAAACTTTTTAAAGTCTCTAATCTTAGATAGAAAAGCAAATGCATCATTTACCAATCCTTCTATTTGTCCAAGTAAATTAAAGAAATCTTCTATCGCTCCAAAAATATTTTGAAAAGATCCACATATTCCAGCCAAAGCTCCGCCAAAAATATCTTCTGCATAATATCTTTCTAATTGATATAATAACTTTAAGTAATCTTCATTACCCTTTGTAATAACACCACTAGGAGTATGATTAAATTGTTCTATAAAATCTGTAAATTCCATAGCAGTGACAGAACCAGATTGTAATCTTGTATTTAAATTAGGATAATCAGGAAGATCGTTTTGTACATAATCTTGATTAAAGAAATTTCCATTTAAATATGAGATGGCTTCATCAACAGAATCACCATATTTTATTTTAGCATTTATAATTGGATTAGATTCTGCGTCGTTTTCAATGTTATTTAAAAAGTCTTGAGCGAATACATCTATTTGATTTAAAGTATATTCACCATTTGAATTTGTCCCAGGACCTGCTACACTCGCAAGAGCATTTAATGTTGTTTGGTCTGATCTATCAATGCAATTAGACATATATTACTTTCCTATTTTATCATCTGATGTAGTAACACCTGATGAAGATATTGTACCAGATTTTTTAAACCCAGCAAAAGATGTAGATTTAGATGGTGGTTCTGGCATCTTCGGTTTTTCTGGTGTAAATGGATTTGGAATATTAGGGAATGCAATACTCGCAGGCGCAGGAACTGTCGTACCTGATCCTAAATTCAAAACATAATCCATACTTACATAAGGTGCTAATACATTCACTGCGCCGGTGGAATTAATATTCGTAGAAACCGCTGAACTAATATGAGCAGTCGTACCTGAGAATACATGGAAACCAGTATTTAAACCAGTAACTGATAAACTAGGCAATGTACCATAAGCAGTTTGGAATATATTAGATGAGAATAAATTAATATCATATAATGAACTAATGTTTGTATCAACCCAAGACCACGTTTTAATATAATTAGCAGTACAATTATAAAAATCTGTTGTCATTAATATATTTTCTTTTGCGTCTATCATTAAATCTTTTTCTGACATTAATGTAGTGGTACCAACGTTTGCTTGTATTTTAACATCGGCAGCTCTTGCTTGGAATTGTTCTGCTGCATTAATACTCAACTGACCGCCCGATCCAAGTTCTACATTACCGTGACATAACAATCTATAATCGCCATTTACTTCTTCTGTTTTATTTCCATGGACATATACATGAGAATCACCATTGATATGAACAACACTACGATCGTTAACATAAACATGTTCATTATTTAAAGTAATATCATGGCGATCACCCATTGTTTTGTAATTGACAGTACCTGAAGAATCCATTTGAATAAAAGAACCTTCGTTGTGTCTAATCATAATACGTTCAGCGCCAGGAGTGTCATCTATTTCTATAGAATGTTTACTTGTTTCTATTACTTTATTATATGGATATTCTGCAGCGTATGCAGAACCTACTTCTGACCAAGTTTCATCTGTACCTGCTACTTTAGCATTTTCAACTCTTGTCATTTCCTGCGATAGAATATATGTTTCTTCTAAATTTTCGCCACGAGCTAATGGAGAATTCTGTGGTTTACCAACATCCTTAGGACCTGAACCTTTCGCTGCTATATCACCATCTTTTTCTGGAATAACACCCCAACCATATTTTGCTGGATTAATTGTTGGTTCGCCATTTTCATCTAACGCAAAATTAGAAGGAATTAAACCTAACACCATTGGATGCTGAGCATCTCTTCCATCTAAGAACATCCCATATACAAATGAATTAAGTGGAGGTGGTGTATTGTTTGCGTCGTAATTACCAGAAACACAAATAGCCCAAGGTAAATCTTTTGTTTTTATTTCGTCCTGTGTACCATGAATACTGAATGCTCTTACTTGCACTCTACCTTCTCGGTGTTTATCATCGTTATTTTCGACAACACCAATAAAGAATAACGGATTACTAATACCTATTCCACTTTCCACATTTAACTCCAGTCATACTTAATTAGTTTTAAGGACGTATTTAAAGTACCTTGATTAAAACTATGAGACGCAGAATGAACAATATAATTTCCATATAGTTGTTCGTTTTGTTTTCTGTTCTCGCTACTTAAATTTGCTAATTCTATTTTAACTAAACTTCCAGCTTGTATATCAAATCTACCTTTTATGGTTGCAGCAATAGATGTAGACATTAAATGGTGTCTATATGATATTCTATCCGATATAATTTCAGCATAATGTTGGTTGCCGCGCAGCTGAGCTTCTTCACCTTCTAAATTTGGATTCGTTTGATAATCTGTAAATAATAAATGAGTCATGGCATTATTATCTGTAAACGTATCTTCTGCAAATTCTTTTGTGTGAATAACATCATCAGCTGAAACTTTTTTATATTTACCATCCATATCCATAATGCTTTCATCAAAGAAATCATGAACGTTCTCAGTTACCTTTCTTCTTAATAAATCTATTTCTATAATTTTATTTTTATAGCCACCGTTTACCATATCGGAATTTGTATCTACTCTATTTGGATTAGATAATGTTTCTATTCTTCTGAGTTGATCTGCAACATCTTTTGGATCGCGAGAAGTATCAGGTTCATAAGTTAGATTAATAACTTCTTTATTGTTAATGGCACGTTTAATTAAAAATTCATCAGTTACCCAATAAAAAGAATCATAAGTTTCAAAAAATCTAAAAGAACTCGAACTAGAATTTGGACTATACGCTTTCTTAGTCAAAAAAGATAAAGATTTCCATGGAGAATACCCAGGTATGACTGCTCTTAATAATCCTTTTGTAGGATGAGCATAAAAACTAATTCCTTTATCTTTTTTATCTGTAAGAGAAAATCGTTCTACATTATTAGAATTTGTTAATAAACCATTAGGAGTAGTTTTACCATAGTATTCATTGAATAATTTTTTAGCAATCGTAGATGCTTTCTGATCTCTGAAACTTTTTGTTACGATAGTTTTATTTGCTTCATAACTCAATCTTGATATAATAGAAATAGTATATACTACACCATCGTTTGTTTGATTCGTAACAACATTACCTATTCTAACGACTTGCGTTTTTAAATCTACAGTTGTGTTTGTATCATATGAAGTAATTGATAAATCTAATCGTTCTTCACCTCTTAAAGGAAAACTTTCTAACACGCCTAAATTATCAATAACTGCTATTGAACCAGTCCAAGCAGGTTTGTCTATAGATTGCTCAAAAGAAATATCAGTAATAATTCCGATGATATCTAATTCTTTAGATCCGGAATAATTAACTAACTTTGCTTCAGTTATTTCGTAATTGGATGTGCTGAAAGTATCTGACATTAGTCCTCACTCACGCTTTCTTTAAACTCACGATCTATCTGCGATAAAAATTTACTATCAAATAAAAATATTTCTTTCTTATTATCGTTTAAGTCTCTTTCGTAATCGTATATTCTATATGGCTTCCATTCATCAGGAATGATACGTTTAATAATAATTTTACGACCTTGTTCTGTACGCAAAATAACTCTATCCTCTTTACGAAGATATATTGTACGAAATGACTCAGGCGATAAAATGACTTGATCTACTGTCATTGCTTAAACCTCTTTATAATAATAGATTACATTTTCATCGTTGTCTTGGTCTCTTGCCCAATCAACAACATCTTCACCAACTCTACCTGAGACATCAGAATATTTTTTAACTAAATATTGATTAAAACTATATTCATCTAAAGGCCATTGTAAATAAGGATCCACGATATTATTTGCGTAGTGAACTAGCCATACATAATCTACCGACCCATAATACCAATTTGCGATATCTTCAGCTCTTTCGCCATCTTTTACTGTATAAGGCATATAAAGATATGGATTAGCCGCTAAACTTTTTGTGAAGGTAGCTCTCCGAGTAATATCTTTTACTTTTACACCGTTATATGAAATTTCTGGAAAATGTTCAAAGTATTTAGACATTATTCTACTCCATCCGTTTGTCCACCGGCAATAGATATTGGATCAGCTCCATAGTCATCTGCGGTTTGTGATTCTAATTCCATAAGCTCTAACGTAAGAGAAACAACTGCAGGTTTACCACCTTTTAAAATTGGAACATCTTCGCCTGTACCATATTGAACTGAGACGTTAGTTATCATACATGTTTTAAAATCCATAAAATAATTATTATCAACACCAACTAAATCAATATCAACAACATGTGGATACGATAATAATACTTTAGAGAAAACTTCTCCGATGTCTGCAGTCTGTGGTAATGCTTTTTGTTTAATTACATTTACTATATTTTTTATTTGTTCTGATTCTGTTATATCCATAGGAACTAAATCCCATTTGAAACTATGCGGTCTTAGATTAACACCTTCAAATGCTAATGTTTCTTTAGGGTTTACAATTGTACCTGCTCTTGCTGATAGAGTTTGCGATCCACCTTGAAACATAGCTAGCGCAAAAGAAGCCATAGCCTTGGCTTGTTCGCCAGTTCCTTCTAAATTTTTCATAGCATAGTCAAAAGCCGCATCTGCCCCACCTGATTTATACGCAGCTATAGCTTCTTTTGTCTTCACTGCGCCTGCCTTACCTGCGGCTTTTAAACCATCAACCGCTTTGCCAAGTCCACCATCTGCTAAATTTGCTAGCGTGTCCATTGTCATATCTTTAGCAAAACCATTTATCATTAACGCAGTATTATCAACCAAGTTAGTAGGAAGTGGCAATACGATAGTCGTAGACTCAGACAGTTCTGTCGTTGAAGTATTCAATACTCCTTTCTCGCCTAACTTTTTGGCTTCACTAGCAGTTTTATGAATATCTTTATAATCATACTTTTTAAAAGTTAATACCATAGAATGAGGCAATACTTCAGAAGGATATCTATATCTAGTATTGATACCTTTTGATTTCTTTGCTCTTACCAATTCTGGTCTTGATTGATTTACTTTTGCCTTGGCCATTTTATTTCCAATTAGTTTGAATAAATAGTAACATCTATGATCTATTTATACTGACTATGAGGTAATGAAACTTGGCATATAAGGGGAGATTTAAACCTAAGAATCCTGGGAAATACAAGGGTGATCCTACAAAGATCATTTATCGTTCTTTATGGGAGCTAAAGTTTTTTCGTTATGTGGATCAACATCCTCATGTAGAATGGTGGGCATCAGAAGAGTTTGTGGTACCTTATCGTAGTCCTATTGATAATAAAGTACATCGTTATTTTCCTGATGTTGTTGTAAAACAAATAGATCCTGAAACAGGTAAACCAAAAACAACAATGATAGAAATTAAACCACATGCTCAGACTAAACCACCGGATCCAAGGAAAAAGAATAATACACCAAGTGGTAGAATATCAAGAAGATATTTAAATGAGGTAAAAACTTGGGGTATTAATGAAGCAAAATGGAAAGCAGCTCAAGGATATTGTGCAGATCGTGGTTGGGAATTTATTATTATGACAGAATACGAACTAGGAATTAAAAAGTAATGGCTCAAATATTTAGTGACATATTAGCAAAGGGTGCAAGAGCAGGTCAAATGCCAGCTCGTACGGATGCAGCTAGACAATGGTATAGAGACCAAGCAAAGAGTGTTGCTAAAAGTGGTTCAAAAACTGGCGCATCAGGTAAAAACATGATTCGCGAATTAAAAAGCGAAGCAACTGATAAAGTTAGATTAGGTAATATGTATTTGTTTCAATACGACGCAAAGCATAAAGATAAATTACCATACTGGGATAGATATCCACTCATCTTTCCAATAAATATGGCTAAAGGTGGATTCCTTGGTATTAATATGCATTATCTCCCTCCTATGTTGAGAGCAGAGTTAATGGATCAATTATATAAAGTCACAACAAATAATAGTTATGATGATTCTACAAGAATAAGAATATCATATGAAATATTAAGTGGAGCATCAAAGTTCAGAGCGTTTAAGCCATGTATTAAACATTACTTGAATTCTCAACTAAGATCTAGATTCATTTATATTTCGCCAGCTGAATGGGACATTGCGTTATTTTTACCAATGGCACAATTCGTCGGTGCAACTAAACAGAAAGTCTACGCTGATTCGCGTAAGATTATAAGAGGATAATATGGCTTTTAATATTAGTCAATTTAAATCAGAAATGGACCGTAGAGGCGGACCCGCAAGATCATCTCTTTTCGAAGTGATTATTGCTGGTATAGATAACGACGCAACTACTGAAGAATCTGATAGAATAAATTCAAGAACGTTTTCTTTTTTCTGTTCTTCGGCGACAATCCCTGGAATTAATTTTGATACAACACCACTTAATCAGGTTGGTCAGTTAGCTAAAGTATTTCCAACAAGTGTTACTAACGAACCTATTAATACTGTTTTTATGGTAGACTCTGATCACGAGATATTAAATTATTTCCACAAGTGGATGCAAAAGATAGTGAATCATGGATCAGGCGGTGGAAAATATAACGCCATTAATGGAAATCAACTTCCATATGAAATAGGATACAAAAGAGAGTATTCTACGACAGTCGTAATAAGACATTATTCAACAGAGAGTGATAACTATCCATTCGATAAGTATTACGAAATACAATTATCTAACGCGTTTCCTGTAGCAATGGGCGATTTAGATTTAGCATGGGAGAGTAACGATTCTTTCCTTACATTACCTATTTCGTTTGCGTATGATAATATTTCATTCGATGGTACTTTAACAGGAACTCCATCCGGTGGTAGGAACTCGAGAGGAAATGGTTTATTAGACGCACTCGGAGATTTCGCATCTTTCGGCAGTGTTGTAAATCAAACATTTAAAGATGGGCTTAAATTCGAAAGCGTACAAGACGCTATCAACAAATTACAACGTGTAAGAAACTCAATGGACAATATTAGTAATAAGTACTAAAGGAGATTTATATAATGTTACCTAAAATTGATTTACCAATCTCAGAATTGGAATTGCCTTCAACTGGCGAAAAAGTAAAGTATAGACCCTTTACTGTAAAAGAAGAAAAGATTCTTTTGGTTGCACAGGAATCTAACGACGCAGAACAAGAACTATTGGCAACAAAACAAATAGTAAACAATTGCCTTATAGACAAAGAAGTTTCTAGTTTGGCAATGTTTGATTTAGAATATGTTTTATTAGTATTAAGAGGGCGCGCTGTTGATAACGAAATCGCGTTTTCAATAAAAGATCCAGATACAAATGAAACGGTGCAATTAAATGTAGATATTAATGAAGTAAAAGTTGTAAAAAGTGAAGAACATACCAATAGAATACAAGTAAACGACGAATATTCTTTATTTCTAAAATATCCATCTATTGATGAATTTACTAAGATTATTAAAATGGATCCAAAAGATCCTTTAGTTAATTATTTTGTAATGACATCATGTTTAGATACTATTGCTTCGGAAGATGAAGTATTTAATTTTAAAGATTATACTGATGAGCAAATTGATAGCTTCATGGAAGATATGACAGGCGATGTTATTAAAGGAATACAAAAGTTCTTTGAGACAATGCCAAAGTTAAGACATGAAATGAAATACAAAAATAAAGAAGGTAAAGAACAGACATTCGTTTTAGAAGGAATGCGTAGTTTTTTTATTTAGCGCTGTGCCATATTAGTTTAGGCGAGTATTACCAAATGGTTTTTGCTTTGGCACAGCATCACAAATATTCAATATCAGATATAGAAAACATGATGCCTTATGAACGTGACTTATACTTTGGAATGCTGATTAATTGGATCGAAAAACAAAAAGAAAAGAGCGGATAAATTAAATGGCTGAACTATCAATAGAAACACAAGCAATCATAGATCGCCTCAAGGCGGAGGGTAACCTATTAAGAAATTCTGGTGCCAACTCAATTCGCTCTGTTAAAGCTGATCTTGGTAAATTCGAAGGTTTATTTGATACCATTGCAGATAATGTTATTGAGCAAACTGATATATTAAGACAGAGTCTATTAGATAGTCGAGAACAAGCGCAAACTAATCTTGAGCGTGTAAGAAGAGAGTCAGCTGAAGCAGAGTTAAATAGAGATAACCAAGATAGTAGTACTAGTCAAGAAACGCAAACACCAATAGAACAACCGACAGAAAAACCTGAAAGGGAAAGCAAAGGTTTGTTTGGAATGATCAGAGGTTTAATCAATCCAAAGAACTTATTAATCGGTGGAGCTCTTTTAACTGCATTGCCTGTTATCTATGGTTTTGTTGATGAAATGACTGATGGAAAATTGACTGAGATTAAAGACCAATTAATGGATTTGGATTTTTCTATTTTAACAGACAACATTGGTACTATAGGTGTTGCGGTCGCAGGATTAGCTGGTTTGGCAGCTGTAATGAATACCACAATGACTACTATCGCAGGATTAAAATTAGGTACCGCTTTAACTAATTTTACGACATCTCTTATGGGTGGTGGCGATGGCGATGGCAAAGATAAGAAGAAAGGGAAAAAAGGAAAAACTCCTAAGACACCAAAACCAAAGCCTGGGGCTAGAGTCCCTGGATTAGGCAAAGCGTTATTCGCGGCTGCAGGTATTGGTATATTATCTAACGCGCAATCAATATCTGATTATATTCAAAAAGAAGCATTAGGTAGAACTCCTGGACAAGTAGCTGGTTTTGATTTAGCAGATTCTGCAGTGGATCTAGGAACATATGCAGCCGGTGGTGCTACTCTCGGTGCAATGTTTGGACCTAAAGGCGCCTTGATAGGTGCTGCGGCCGGCGCTGCTTTCGGCTTAGGTAAACTAGCAATAGATTATATTGACGACCAAGTTCTTGATAATGGTACGTTAACGAATGCAATGGAAGATATAGTAAACGAAAGAACTGAAGCTGATAGTAGATTAGCAGAGTTAGTACAAAGAAGACAAAAATTACTAGATAATGGATTAGACACAAGTCGAATAGAAAAAGAAATATCAGATTTAGAAACGCAAATTGCTGATGGCGCTAAACAAGCAGAACAATCTTATTTAGAAGAAAAGGCAAGATTAGAAGAAAAGTTAGAAAAAGAAAGAATACAAGCTGCGAATAGACTACGCATTGCCAAACACCATTATGAAAACCTTCCTAGCGCAACAAATGAAAAACACCTAGTAGAAGCGGTTGAAAAGAATAAGCGCAAAGAACAAGAGATCTTAGATCAGATAAAGGCAAATGAAGCAGCCGCGTTGAAACTTGGCGCAGACTATGATGTTATAAATCCAAATAGTTCTTTAAATGGTCAAGGACCGTTAATGGATATGGGTAAGACTCAAGAACAAATTAATATGGAAAAAGCTCCTACCATGTCTCAATTCTTAGATAGAATGGGCGGTTCAACTGACCAATCTGTTACAATTGTTAAGAATTCGCCAGTGTATAATCAAGTATTTAATCAAGGTGGTTCTAGTTCTGCGACGAACAATTCTTATGTCTTGGCTGGCAGCCAAGGTGGTGGTTCTGACGGTTTACCTATATAAACAAAAAAGGAGGCAAAGCCTCCTTTCTCTATAATTTATAACCAAGCGCTGTATTGTAAGTATATGGTAGAAAACGTTAGTGCTATTGTTAAGAAGATAACCGATAATTCACCGGCAACTGCTATGTAAGGTCTATTTCTTTCTAACTTATCAACGATATTACTTATCGCCTTTTTCATTTTTCTTTTCCTCTTTATGAGTAACAAATACTTCGTAAGGATAGTCCCAATAGTATAATGCATATACTTCGCAATAACTATCCCATGACTTTTTAATAAAACTTTTAATCTTTTTATACATTTTATACATATCTCTAACTTTTTATATTTTTAAAACTAAACAGGGAAGGACCGAAGTCCTTCCCTGCTACTAGCAAAATTCACAAACTGATTATTCTGTCAAGAATTCCTTAGAATCATCTTTTTGATTTCTTATATTAATTGTCACCGGTTTATCTTCATCCGGCACTATTCTCTCTAATTCAATTGACAGAAGGCCATGCTGCATATCAGCGCCACGTACTTTTATATCATCGGCTAAAGTGAATGATCTAGTAAACTTTTTAAACGAAATACCGCGATGCAATAATTCGCCTTTAAATGTTTTCTCGTCAAACGTAGAACGAACAACTAGTTCGCCTTTTTCAACTTTAATTTCCAAGTCGTCCTGACTTAACCCAGCAACTGCTAGATCAATATAAAACTTGGAATCTGTTTCCTTACGGATATTGTAAGGTGGAAACCCTTGTGGTTGGCGAGTATGTCTTTCTTGTTCTGCTAAACGATCTAATACGCGATCGAAACCAACGGCAAAAGGTGTAAGGTTATTAATGTTAAAACCATTCATAGTTTTCTCCTATTAAGCAAGAATGTTTTGTTATTGTTTAATCAACTTTACGTAAAACCCTATCGGCATTTTACGATTTTATTTATACATGTAATGTAATTAAATTACAATTATTTGTATTAATTTTTTATTATTTTTTATTTACCAGTTGAACCAAAACCACCTTCGCGGTCTGTTTTAGTTTCAGGTCTTTCTGTGATTTCTTCTAATGCTGTTTTATAAACTGGTTGTAATTCTACTTGAGCTAAACGTTCGCCCGAGATGATGTTAACAAGGCTTTCAGACATATTAGTTAACATAACATATGATTGTTCAACGTAGTCTGCATCTATGATTCCGGTACCATTAGATAACGATAAACCTTGTTTTAACGCAACACTAGAACGAATATACATCTTTAATACGTGATGTTCTGGTATATCAAAAATAAGACCAGTTGGAATTAGAATTCTATGTTCTGGATGTAATTGAATAGTAGGTTTATTTCCAATTAATTTAACTGGAGTTTGTACTTCTTTATTCCATGAATTGAAGCTTTTTAATTTCTGACCATATTCAAAAAATCCACATACATCAAAACAAGCAGAGTCTTCAGTTGCTCTAGTTGGCAATAATGCGTTTTCATTTAATTTAAAAGCTTTGAGAGTAGCACAAGAAATTAAATCATCTGTTGTGCTACTTAGAGGGGTATTAGATTCACTTTTACTCATAATATAAATTACCTTATTTTATTTTTTGCCGATGTTATATTTAACGGCTAAATCCCAATTGTCTTTATCTTTATAAGAAATAATCTTAATTTGATTTACACCGGCAATTGGCTCTTTTGTTGATGCTGGGTTTACTATTTCAAGCAATCCCCATTCTGCTAATAAGTTAACTATAGTATTTCTACGAGCTAAATCTTCGTCAGCGAATGTATCTTGTTTGCCATCTAATATAAACAGTTCTTTAAAATGCAAGATAGCATAACGACCTTGTTTATGTAATATATGACAAGATTGGTATAGTTTCTTTTCCTTACGAGAAGAAATACCAATACGAGTTAATGTTTCTTTAATTTTTAGAAAGCTATCTTCTGTTGGTAATTTAATCTCAACTCCGACGCCTTTGAATATATCTTCTGTGATCATGATAAACCTTTTTTATTATTTTTAGTGTTCAATATTATTATTGGTATTTATAATATTTTATTTTTATATTGAACACTTTACCATGTTAGCCACCGGTAACCAATTTATCATGAACGGCTTTCATATCTTCTTTTGATAACGCTTTAAGATACAATTTAGCGACAGTTCTATTACAATCATATACTTGTTGGATTGCATCAAGATCTTTACTTTTGTCTGCTTTAGGCCACTTTGAAAATCTTTTACGTTTGCGTAAGGCGGCACGATAATAATCAAACTGTCCTTTATAGAACATGTTATGTCGCATATTCATTTCATTAGCATGTAATATCGTATCTTCGAAGTTAGTTAAACCGCGATTAATAATATAAGCGTTGTATTGCTTTTCAGTTAGATTTGGATTTTCGCTATCACCAATTACATCTTCTTTTGTAAATGATAATGCGTTAATAAAATCAAATGGGCTCAGATCCTTCATTCTTTACTTCCTCAATTTGTGCCATCAGACTATCGAACTCTTTTGCGCATTTAGGACACATCTTAACGTCTAATTGACCTTCCGATGTATTGACCTCTGCAGTAAAGGCCTTTTTACTTTTGACCTTTATACCACAAAAGAAACAGCTAATTTTGGTGGAAAATAGTTTAGTTAAACTCACTTTCAATCATAACCTCTGTTAGATAAGCAACCATATTTACTTCTTGGTCAGCGACGAAGTTTGCTTTGTACATATAGTCAGCTGTTGTAACGACAAACCCAGGAAGAGAACGAAACGCAACACGATCGTTTGATGCGTCATAGATACGACGAAACATTTCATTCATATCTTGGTCTGAGTTTTTAGCAACCCATTTACGCATTTCAGTAAAGTTCTTTTCTTTGAGTAGTTTGAACAATTGGTCAATAGACTCTTCTTTTAGATTAACAAAGATACCTTCGTCGATTTTACCAGAACTAGCATACGTTTGAAGTTCAGTAATAACACGACGGAAATCAGGGAAATGTTTTTCGATTACTTTAGCAACTACACCTTTTTCGTAAGGTACATTTTCATTATCGAGAATAGCAGTTACACGTTTAAAGAATTGCATTGCTAACTGTGGACGTTGTGCTTGTTCAATTGTAAAATCAACTTCAGATAGACGAGAACGTAATGGTTCAATAATACGGTTCTTGAAGTTACAAGTAAAAATAAAACCACAGTTGGAAGAATATTCTTCGATGAAGTTACGTAGTGCAGGTTGTACGCTTGCGGCGTTTAAGTAATCAGCTTCGTCAAATATAACATACTTACGACCACCGCTTAGCGATACGGCAGATGCAAATGTAGAAATATCATAACGTAATGTATCGATGTTAACATTAAGAGAACCATTCTTTACGATATAATCGCAACCGAGTTCATCAAGCATTGCCTTTGCGATAGTTGTTTTACCAACACCGGCAGTACCTGTTAATAATAAGTTTGGAATAGATTCGTCTTCAACGAATTTTTTGAAAGCAGCTTTAGTTGCCGCCGGGAGAATGGTATCATCAATCTTCTGTGGTCTGTATTTTTCGACCCACAATACTTCGTTAGCTTTTGCATTAATAGACATAATATAATATAACCTTTAAACATAATAAAAAATAAATCAAAAAATAGTGGGGAGGTTAGTCCCCACTTAGCAAGGTCATGTCGTTATGGTTGTACTAAACCACCTAGCTCGCCTGCTGGAGCGTCAGTTTCAACTCCTGCATCGTTTTGTGCTGCGTCTTGCTTAAATTGACCTTGTTCGGTTAATGCACCGTTTTGCGCCAAGAAAGCTTCAAGTTTGTTACGTAACATACCTACACCAGCCATTTCACCGCCAGATACTGCGCCGCGACGCGAAACAACATCAATTAATTGTACCAATGAAGCGACATCGCCTAATGTTACACTAACCTTTTGTTGCTGTTGTTCTTGACCTTGTCCTGGAAGTACTCCTGCTGGTACTTGGTCTACTACGTCTTGTGGAATTTGTGCTGGATTGTGTACTTGTTGTGTCATAATTATTTTACCCTTTTGTATAAGTCGACTTTGAATCAGTTGCTACGTAATATACTACGTCGCCTTCTTCACTTTTAAATTCAGAGATACCTTTTGAACATAATGTTACTACGTAACCCTGAGGTAGTAGTTTAATATTATCAGTTTTAATGATAAACTTAAACGTATCGGCAGTTTCACCAATTTCAACGCCATAATCATCAGCGCCTTCATTTGAACTGTCGATTGCCTTGAGGTAACATTTATCGCCATCGCCTACAAATGCTACTTCAGAGAATTGGAGAACACCTGCTGCTTTTAATACAGACTGTAGGTCTTCCCACGTTACTGTCACAGTCACATCAGAAGAAGGAAGTTTAATTTCTTTATCTGGTGGAGTGTGAATCATCGAAACATCAGCGTATACGTATTTTGTACGACGCTTACCTTCCGAAATAATAAAGTATTTATCATTGAATTCCACATCAGGGTCATCGTATAACGATAGGATCGACAAGAAACGCGATAAATCGTATACGCAAGCCTGCGCAGGAATAGTGTCTTGGATTGTTGCTGTCGCAATCAAAGTTTTCTCTGGTGTAATTGTTTTTAGTTCTTGCCCTGGTTTTAATAAAATAGATTTATTAATTGAAGCAAAGCTTTTTAGAACTCCAATAGTTTTTTCAGAAAATTTCATTATATAGTTAACTCCATTTGTTTATTGAGTGTATATTATATACCACTTTTAGGTATTTGTCAATCATTTTTTATAACTTTTTTTCTTGGATGAATCATCTGCCGTTGCAGTTACACCAAGTTGGCCGATAGCAGCCATGTTACCTCTAAACGTATATGTTCCTACGTGGTTCAATTGCATCCAAGGACACATCCATACAGACATATTTGCTTCTCTTGCTTTTTGACAGAAGAAGTAGTCTTCAGATAAGTATCTCTTAGTTTTAGGATCGATGATACAATCAAAGAATGCAGTAATTTCACGAGTGCCATCAAAGTTATCAGTACGAATATGATCTGGCTTGTATGATAATTCTGGATAGGCTTCCATGTATTTGACTAATGTAGCTCGAGGGATTAGCATGAATCCAGTACCAGCTTCTTTTACTTCAACCGGTTCAGTTAACGCGAATGTACCATTACCTTCTACAGGATTAAATACGAAATCAGAAGTAAACGATTCTAATTGGAATGGATTTTCATTACCGTATCCTGCATTAGCCGCTTTTGCTACCTTTTCCCACGCAATTGCTTTCTTAGGATATGGACCTGTAATGATATCATATTTTTCTGGTTCCATTGTTTGTAAACCTAATAATGATAGAGCATCTTTTGCGTTAAATCCAATATCTGCATCAATGAATAATAGATGAGTACAGTCTGAGCGTAAAAATTCATCAACGATATAATTACGAGCTCTCTGTATTAAACTTTCATTGAATAAGAAGTAGTACTTTAACGTTATTCCATTTGCTGCGCAGATTTGAGATAAATCAGTACACGATTTAGTATACATCCCTGAGCAGTTACCACCATACATTGGTGTACCAACAAAAAGAGAATATTCTCTAAGTTGTTCGGTTGTTATTTGCATAATATAATTTCCTAAATTAAAGGTAGATCGTTTTCAGCTCGAGCAATTGCTTGTAGACGTAATACATCTGCTAACACATCCCACGCACTGTCATGTAACTTGAATTTTTGTTCCCATAGCTTTTCATCTGCAATAGGAACGAATCCATTTTGTTTTAAACTAAAATCAAATTTGGCGTCTATATAAGTACGTGTATCTCTCACTTGCCAAAACTTCAGAACATTGTCTTTGTCTTTTTTGCGATCTACGTACTTAAATAATCTTTCTAATATAATAGGGTCAAAAGTATTTGATCTTGACCACCAATAGTTTACTCTGTTATTATACAACAGTTGATAGAACTTGTCAACAAATTCTTTCACAGTTAAATCATTTTCTGTCGGTTTAACATGTGCTCTAACTTCTTTTGACTGTTGCTGCCAAAACTTTAGAGTATCCTCTTCAACCACACAGCCATAATTTTTTACTTGGTCTGCAACTGATAATTTCAATTTAACGACTAAGTCAATATCATTTAGGGTGTATGGATTATTTGATAAGAAACGTTCGTTGTCAAACACCATGACAGCACAATCAACCGCTGCGCATGTCATAGAGTCTTTTCCCATTGTTTCAAAGTCCATCATTAATTGATAGGCCATTTATATAAATTCCTCAAGTGTACTAAATTCTTGTTTACCAATAGGATCTACGTTAGTATCTTCCTTATGGTTATTTTGTCTAAGATAGTTGGTATCTGATAGTTTCAATTCGTTTTTCATGAACTTTAAAATTTCAGAGTGAACATCTCTTGATGTTACGACAGGTACATTCTGTGCAATATGATTCGTCTTTTGTTTTGCTCGTAACAATTCAAAGTCATGAGGGAATCCCATCATATGCATTGCTTCGCGAATAGTTAAAGAACGATCTTCAGTTGGATGAATAGTATCTGCCATATTACGACCAATTACCGCGTTCATAACATCAGGGAATACGTGAACTGAACCATCCCATATACCAAGACCATCTGAGAATTTTTTAATTGCATGGTCAGATAACTTAATACCTTTTTCATGGCCAATTTCGTGGAACCATTCGTTTGCTTCTTTAAGCCAACCATTTTTATTTACGTAGTTAAACGTTGTCTTATGGCCAGATTCTATTAGCAATCCACGTGGATCTGTATTGAACTTATGCTTTAAGAAAGCAAAATATGGTTCTTCTGGTAATTTTGCATTGATTACCATGTCATGGTGTAAAGTACCTTCTGGCACTTCCTGTAGATATTCAGCGAAATCTTTTCTATCACGCTTATACCAATTCATTACAGGTGCAGTTTCCGAACGCCAACCAATCGCAAATGTACGATCTCTTGCTTGCGGAATACCATGATATTTAGTAGATGTTTTATATAAAGATAAAGAGAATCCACGTTCTTGGCAAATTTCAAATAGTTTATTCGCAACTGCTTGACCTTTGTTAGTAAATAACGCAGGCGCATTCTCTACGATTACCACTTTAGCACCAAGAATATCAATACCATCTTCGAATACTTTATACATCCATTCGTTCTTGGCACAACCTGCACCTTTTGCTTCGGCGGATTTACCTGTATTCAATTGAGACAACGCAGCGCAAGGTGGTGTACCTGACACTACATCCACTTGTTGTATTTTATCGGCTTCATCCAATAATACGTAAGGAACATCTCTACCTAAAGTATTTTGTTGATAATTGACATAGTGACTGTCGTTATCCTCAAAACCTTTATATGAATAGATTGCTTTAGGCGGGGTACCAAACGCCTTCTCTGCTCCTAACATCTGTCCACCGATTAACGGTATAAGTGGTGCCCAACTAATTTCACTCATTTTAACTCCCATTATCCAAAAAAGCTTTCGAGGCCTTCCGGTTCAATTTCTGCTTTTTCATATTTACTTAAATCTGGTCTAACATAATCTTCAATAGTATTACTCATAACGATATCATTTAAAGCGGTACCATCATAATATTCTTTAGTACAAAAAGTATCTTGAAGTTCTTTAATCATTTTATTATAGACTTCATCGTTAGCTACTAATTCCAAAGCTTGCGCAAATTGGTCTGCTGTTTTAATACGTAACCAAGATGGAACTTTTGTATTGTCTTGTGTATCGTACGATTCGTGGAAGAATGGAATAACTCCTGCATTAATCATTTCAATATATTTAGATGTTACCCACCCAGGTGCAATTGGAATAATAAAGGTAGCTCTTACACTCTTTAACTTTTCCTGTAGTTCTTCTAATTTCATAGAACCTTTGAAGCGAGGATCGTTTTCAGTTTCAGGATGTTCCCATTTGCCATAAATCTCAACATCATCGATTTTATTTAGAACCCACTGATTTAATGTTTTATATCGAGATGGAGATCCTTCGTTCAATACAATCATAAAGTTAGTATCACGACCGTCAGCTCTTGCTTCTACGAACTTACGATCATATTGGAAGATACGTTCAACACCTGCATAACTTGCATGAATTTCGTGGTCAACGCGTTCTTGATTTTCGTATGATAACATTGTACTTTTCTTGTACGTATAATCGTATTGACCTAAAGAAACAGTAGGATTAATAATAATGTCACGAGATTGATTTAAAACATACCGAGGATCATTGATAATTTCAACAAGTTTCATATTAGTATTTTCATTCCACCATTTAGTAATTGGGGTAGAATAGTTTTTAGTCATGTCAATAACAGAAGCAGTAAGATCAGGATTCTTTACTTGCTGAATGCGATTAGGTATAGTAACAGTACCGACTTGACCAACCATAGAGATACATGCGTCAGGCTGAAAACCTAAATCATTAAAATAATCAATAACCGTGTCTTCATTAGCAGCTCCTCTTTTTCCTTCAAAAGAATCTACGACATTGTCATAATTAAATAGATTAATGCGTTCTTTTTGACTGAGTTTGTAAAAGTCAGAACGCCCTACGATATGAAAAGTAATATCTGGATTATTGTTGGCTAATAATCGTAATAAGCTAGGAGCTTCATTATCGCCACCGATAGGACTAAAGGCACTAGCAAATTTTATGCTCTTGCCTATTTTACAAAATGCTATATGTTTCATTCATCAAAATTCCATTCTAAAAAATCGTCAACATTCATTGCTTTATCGTCAATATAGTAAGTAGACGAATAAGGTTTACCAAAAATAATGTTATCGTAATTGACACCGTGCTCATCTAACCAAGCTTCAGTTACATCGCCGACGTCTTCGATAATTTTATTTATGTCACCGTCGTGAGTTAACATTCTTCTTGCTGTACTAATTATAACATAGTATCCTAAATCATGCAATAGATTTATTTTATTAATTACTTCATTTATTGGTTCGGCACGAGAATATTTATTGTAAGTATCCGTATACTCATGGTTAGGCTTACAAATTGTATCATCTAAATCAAACACTATACTTTTCAACATTATTCTCCACATAGTTAGCAAATCGGGTTTGTCTTTCTTCATCATCGTAGTGTAACGGTATACAAGTAGCAAGCAATAATAATCCACCAGCTAATATCAAATCAACAGGGAGATTATGTTCTTTTAGTTTAGCTACGAATATTTCTTTTACTTCTTCATTATGTTTAACATTTGAAACCATCGCATTATAACCATGATATACGTCATGAGCTAATTTACAATAATCATATAAGTCATCGCCTAGTATACCGATGTGCGAGTATTGAGACGAAATATTAGATTGTCCATAATTACCACGAGGGTCAAATAGTTTTATTTGGTCAGTCTGTTGATTGTAAAGAATGTTTCCAAAATGTAAATCGCCATGCATTCCTGAAATAGGCCTAGTCTTTTTACATACTGCGAATGCAATGTTTTCTAATTTGCTTTTTGTTTCAGCAAGAAGAATTGGCGTATTTTTCAAACGTTCTTGAGTTTTATCAACCCATATTCCTTCTGCCATATAAGGAAATCCATCAATAAATTCCAAGTCTTCACATCGATTATTAAAATAATTAGTTTTAACTTTTAATACTTTATCTATGATATATTCCCAAGCTGAAACTGATAGATTTTCATATAACATCAAATCAGATAGTAGTGTACCAGATTCGTATGACATAACTAGATCGTTTGTTGTTTCAAGTACTTTTGGAACAAACATATACTGTTCTTGATTTAAATTTTTATACCAGTTCTTTTCGTTATATAAAGTAGTTACACTTGCGTGGTCATGATAGTTAGGAGATTTACGAATAGTACCAAGGTCAGGGTTGTACTCCATGTTATTAAATTCACGTGATTTTAAATTGAGTAGCTCAGCACACGTTTTATAATAAGTACTTAGTTCTCCAATATCATACCACAAATTTGTTATAATTCTATCGTATGAATCTGCGTAATATTCAAGAGCTGCTGATATATCGTAATCGTCAACTGCATTAAATGATTCTTTTGCTCTACCGCCATTCTTAAAAGAATATAGGCCAACCAATGCGACTGCGTTTTCAACTTTATGAGACGGTTTATTATAGAATGAATCTCCATCCCACATACACCAAGCGGTTTGGTCAACTACATCTTTTGATAATAAAAAATCTGTTCCTAATGGCATATCGTTTTCAAGAATAATAGCATCGCCTAACCATACAGCAAGAGGTAGTTCAGGATTATCTAATTCGTTTATACCAACCTTAATTGCATCCCTAGGCCCATTAAGAGAACCTTGTTTTACTAGTTTAATATCAGGATGGCGAATAGCGCAGTATTCTCTTATATCGTCAAACTCTCCATCTACGATAACTATCTCTTTAACGTTAGCAACTTTACGAGCTTGTTCTACAATATAGTCAAGACATGGTTTACCATTTACACGTACCATAATCTTTGATGTGTTCTTTGATAAAGGTCTTAATCTTGTCGCTGAACCTGCGGCTGGTATAACTAAATTAATATTCGTATTCATCATAATATATTCCTCCTTCTATATGGTATGTATGCAAAGTGGTATCTAGTTCATAATCGTTTGTCAAATCCCAGAGATTATGATTTTCTAAATACTTTTCGATCTTTTTAATTACCGAATCGTCTGAGCATGCAATATCCCAATTATATTCGCATGGGTCATATACGTTTTCCATATCGTATTCCCATAATGAATCTAATTCCAAATAACCAACATCTTCGCCAGGAATAATAATTTCTTCTAGCTTACGTACACCGTAGTCAGTTAGCATTTCGTCAAGAGTTTCATATCCCATATATTCGGCGAATGCTTTTATTTCAGATCTTTTTGAGGGGAACGGCATAATGAATTCACCGCCTCTCCATGTGATGCAGTGTTCAATGAATACATCTACACCGTCAATGTTTCCTTTGAAGTTTTCTATTTCATAAACAGATTTTTTATGGCGATTGCCAATTTTATAATATCGCATAATATAAACTTATATTTCAAATTTGTAGACTGTATTATACACCAATTATTTAAAGATGTCAACAGTTTTTTTAAATAAATTCGTAAGTAACACCAGCTTCGTCAAAGAGTGAAGCAGATAGTTTAAAAGAATCAATCCATCGTTGAGGGAAGTCTAGTTTTGGCATGACTATATGTTTAATACCGACTTGGATAACACCCTTTGCGCATTCAGAACAGACAGGTAAACCCCATACGAATAAAGTAGATCCATGTAATGCAGTACCACTATAAGTAGCATTATATATTGCATTCATTTCAGCATGGACTACGTATTTGTACTTAAGTTCTCTATCGTTTAAACGTTCCTCTTGATCTTCGATGTTTTTAGGAAAACCATTATAGCCGGTGGCAAGAACACGGAGATGGTCATCAATAATAACTGCTCCGATTTGTTTACTTGGATCTTTACTCCAAGTGGAGATTTCTCGAGATAACCCAAGAAATCTAGTTTTCCACTTATCATTCATATTAAATATCTTTCTTTAATCGTTCAATGTAGATAGTTGCATCCATTAACTCTTCTTGTAAATGAGTTAACCAACCATGTAAATCAACATCATCACGAGTAGTATCAACGCCATACTTTTCAAAACCAACTCTTGCACGAGATTCATACTTCGCAATGACTGACTCTACATTAGGGTCAAGCGATACAGATTTATGATCTTCTATTGCTCGTTCCATATTAAGGAACAACTCAACATCAGATGTATCGTTTGGGTTTAAACCAATTGCGTTCATTTTACGAATACGTTCACTCATGCGTTCAGTGTAATCGTTGTGTACTTTCTCTTGATAACTTCTTCTGTCAATCTCATCATAATATTCGCTTCCTGGCATTATTCACTCTCCTCATCTAAACTATCAATATAACGCTCCACTGCTTCGTTTGCTTCATATAATGCCTCAGCGTTTTCAGCTACTTGTTCTGTCATTTCCATATAATCTTTTGCGTTTGTCATTTTTAAATCACTCATTATAATAACTCCTCACTTTTTTCAATATTTTGTACCTACTAAGCCCAGTTGCTTCCATTGCGTCTTTGATACAACCATATTCTACACCGTCAATAGTAACAGGTTTGGCTGAACTATTACCGGCACCTTTCATGGCAGCAGAAGTCCCTGGCTTCGGTACACCTTTATGTTTTTCGCTCAATCTTTTTTTAATTTCAATTGCACGTTCTTCACCAAATATTTCTTCATAGTTTTTACCTATGTTTGATTTAGAGTATTCAACAATACCGTGTGCATGTTCTGATTTACCATACATTGGATTGTTTTCGCCTTTCATTTTTTCAGAATGATCCGGCCGTTCCTTTCCTCTAAAACCGCTACCACACATATATCTTTGTTCTGGCGTTAAAGTTTTACCATACATTCCATTTTTTTCGCCAGGGAATGAACCACCGATTGCTTCATTTTTCATGTTATACGACATATCATCATTTGCCGCGTCTAAAGCTTTTAACATCAATTCTTCTTCGGCTCGATAATTTGGACCTTCGTATAATATTTCCATGTCGAATGATTCTATACCATGTTTCTTTTTTGCACGTTGCCAGATTAAGCCAGAACCAGTATAATTTTGTTTGTTGCCGTTATGGCTTCCAATATAATATTTACCAGTTTCTTTATGTGTGTATTTGTAAACGTATCCCATTAGGTGTCCTTGATTAATATTGTTTAATTTATTTATAATCAAAAACACCGTCGTTAGTTAAATATTTTCATATTTTTTTACATAGTCAGATTTAGAAATATGAATTTCACCTGTTTTATCATAGTGATCTAACAAATAGAAATTTCTTTCGTAACAATGTAAATTTTGGACTTGCCAATAGATGTTACCAAGCGTGAGTGTAGGATTATCAATATTACAATAATTAATATCCGTAACAAGCCGCTGTAAAATGTATAATTGCCAAGCGTAATCATTTCGATAACCTGCCCAACAATCATTGCTTCTCATTTGTACTACACAGTGCAATTGGTTGTCTCGAATATAATAAGTAACTGCATTAGTACAAATGAAATCGTTTTTGTTTTGCGCATTATAGTCAACCCATATAGAAGGTCGATTATAAATCATAGCAGCACGACGACTATCAGGATTCTTTACTAATTCGCTAAGAGCGTTATTGTACTGTTCGTTATATTCAGGACTAAAAATCAATGTACCATAATTAGAATTGATTTCACCATGAGCATTAGCAGAATAAGCCCAAGCAGCAGGTTTCTTACCATAGAACTTAGCAAGAGTTTCGATATTAGTACTTTTACTATTGTACCACTGAATTTCAGCATCAATGTATTCTTGGTTTGGTTTTCCAAAAATTGCATTTTCATCTGCGATAAAAGAAGCACCAATAATTTCAATTGTCTTGGCACCAGTTTTATCGGTAGTAAACCTTCCATTTTTGTATTCGTTAAGGAATGTATTACGAATATCTTCGACTAACATAATTATAACCTCTTTTCAATTTTGTTTAGATATTGTATCACAGTATCGTATAGTTTGTCAATACCTATTTCCGATATATTGATTAATTTTCTGTTTCTTGACTTTGATTGACTGTACGCTTGGACAAAAGATTCCCTTGTTTCTTCGTATTCTTCCTTTGATTGTTCAATACTATCGCCATCATCACGAGACATAATACCTTCATATGTATCAGTTAACACGATAGTAACAGTATCCGTATGACAAGAATCAATTTTAAATATTTCATTAGGATCCATGTTACGATACTTTTTACCGTACACAGTTGCACCTAAATGGAAACGATCGAATATGATATCCCATCCATCGGAATCAAGATGTTCTGCATTCGTAAACATCAGTTCATAATGTTCTAATTCCCATAGATTAGGATCATCAACTTTAGGAGGAGATGTTGAATGGTGTACAAGAGTTTTAGTCTTGCTAAAATATTCTTTGCGGAGGTTCTTGATAAGAGTGGACTTACCGCAATTGTCCATACCTTCAATAATTAAAATCATAATATACCTTATTGTAATTGATTAGAGAAAGGTAGTTCATATCCTTCCTTTAAGTATTTAGCAGTTAAAGAACGCTCAACATTTCCGTGGACTGGAACATATTCAACAGTAACTTCACCTGTTAGTGGACATTCATATTTCACTTCAGATGGTGGAGTAAATACCGCGTATACCTCAATCGTTTTATCAGTTAGATTGTTTTCGTTTAATACTCTGAACATTCTTTTATTTGTACCATCACCGCGAGGAGTAATTCCATTCTTATACATACCTACACGACCATTCCAACCAGTTTTACCACCGGCTTTACCAATTTTCATTAGTTCGCCATCGACTATCATAAAGTAGACCATGTCACAGCACAAGTCTTTCCACTTCATGCCTTCCGCACGAGTGTACTCAAAGTTGTCGCCATTCATTTTAAGATTGCCGATGTAAGTCATTTTGTTGATATGTTGCGATAAAATACTCATAATAAAAAAATCCTTGCTACATTATGTTAACCATTATAACACAACATAACAAGGATGTAAACCATTATTTTCTCTATTCAGGGAAATATTTGTTTAAAATTTCTAATTGATCTTCGTACTCAGCGATTGCTTTGAGTTCAGTTTCAATAGATTCCATAATATCTGAATGTTCACCGATACCAACTGGATTAGAGAGATAAATCTCAACATTCATCTTATGTTTATTGATATGACCAATTGCATGCGATTTTAATGTTTCTAAAATTTGGCCTCTCATTTTGTTTCCTTTATTAGTTTACGAGTTGAAGCAGGGGCTCCGAATTCACGGGCGTATATAGTCTTGCCTTTATCAGGGCTTTCATATATCATCTTTTTCATATTGATCTCCTATGGGTGTGTAATTAATATTCTGTATTTTTCGCGTAATGCTTTAATACTTCTTTATGCTTTTTCATAATAGAATGTGGAGTAACTCCAGGGTATTGCTTCTCTATTGCATTAATTTCGTTTACTAACGATCTAAGCGCTTTTAATTCAGATGCAGTTCCTGATTCGTGTACTTCAAAATCACCTTCATTCATATTCATAATCATCTCCTATAGATGTGTAAATGTCACAACAAGTGTTTAATTTATCCTTTAGGTAAAGTGCCATGATTACCTTCATGAGATGGTGGCATCCATCCTTCGGGTTTCATTAGGTCTGGAAGTTTTAACGGATTAGGTCGACCTTCTTTAATACCGACTTTCTTATTCATATTAGCAGATAATACTTCATCCCAGGCTTTATGAGAGTCAATATCGTATGCGTCTAATGTACCTATGGCAACAACACAAAGATCAATCAGAGCGTCTACAACCTCTTCTGGATTGTCCATGTTATCCTTTAATTCATCCAATTCTTCTTGTAGAAAATTAGCTCTAAATTCTAAAAACTGTCGTTTTTCTGCTTCATTAAATTCACTAAAACGTTTAGTCATTCCATAATGATTATGCATTTTATTAATATCTGTTACCCAATTTGAACTCATAATATACCCTTATTTAAATTTACCGGTCTTAAAAGAATCGACCGTTCTTAGTTGTTCTTCTGTTAAATCACCAATGATTTTTGTCGTATCGTTATTAGAAGGAATCCATAGAGATCCATCGCTCGACATTTTAAAATCTCTGTGATTTTTAATCATTACTATTTTACCACCATATTCACGGTCTGTCAAATAGTTTTCAGGATTTCTTACAACTGCAATTAATAAATCACAGTGGCGTATTGTTTCGTACGCTCTACCAGTTTTACCGATATGAAAGCGAAATGAATTCTTTTTAAGAAAGCGAACAGTGGTTTTTATTTGCGCGGTTTGTGCGACTCCACCTTTTTCTATAATAAGATCCCATGTACCATACTTATCTGGATTCTTGAATACTTGGCAACCAGTGGATCTGAATAAATCAGCAACTACTTGTTCGCCAAATTCACCTTGCCTTTCAATCTCGGTCATCTTCGTAATACTCTTCGTTATATTGATTTTGTGATTGCTGCATTAGCGTTATCAATTCTACGAGTTGTTTGATATCTTCCATATCTTTAACAGTATCTATCTCTAACTCAATTTTAACTTTAGCCATAATGTATTTTCCTCATTGAATAGATATAATAACACAACTTCCTTGTCATGTCAATAGTTTTATGAAAAGAAATCATCGAGAGTATCGCGTTTTTCAGAAGACCAACCTAATGCGCCAATAATGTTTTCAATTGGACTTAGGAATACTTTTTCAAACTGTAAGTTATAATCAACGTATTGATGTAGACCAAGATCTTCAGGTAACACACTAGGAAACGAAACAATGTTTTCGCGTAAAGGATTTGGCAATTTGAGATAGACATAACGAATCTTATCACCGCCTTGTACCGTTTCAAACTTTTTAGATAGACCTTTTTCATTTAAGAGTCGATTATATAGTATACAACCACGAACATGCATCGGACAACCTTTCTTATATGATCCAGTTCCACGATCTATATACTTATCAATATTATCAGTACCTGAGTTACGACCAACTGCTTCAGGAGATAGTTTAACAAACTCTTCTTTAAAATCAGCAATAAATTTCTGAGTTGCCTCTTCACCATCATTCATAATAACAGAAAAGATATCTTTCATTTTATTACGACAAACTTCAGGGGTTGAAGAACGAACAGATTCGATACCGGTTACAGAGATCTTAGGCTTTTCAAAATGAACACCTTCGTTGTTTAATGCATTCATAATGTAACGTTTCTTAGCAATAAAGATAGAGCGATCGGTGATCTTTTCACGTTTCATTACCATCGCATTACGATAGGCACCCATGTCTTTAGCAAGCTTTTCGTAACCGCGTTCGATGACTTGTTCAATTTTTGTACTACAGATCTTATCGAGGAACTCTTCACCTTTCAAACGATCGATGTCAGTTGTACCAAATACACTTTCAATCAACGGACCGAACTTAACGTAAATAGAGTCGGTATCAATATAAACGATATAGTCAACATTATCAGTTTTAAGTATTTTATTCATATAATCATTAACTGACTTTTCAGCATAACGAATAGATAACTGACCTGATGTTGTAATTGCTTCTGCCATTTCGTTAATATAGTATAAGAAATATTTGTTAGCAGTTGCACCATACAACGAGTTCATTGCGATCTTGATTGCCATTTGTTGATTGTGTAATTGGCTTGCTTGTTTCTTGTGTTCTTTAAGTTTGATTGGATCCTTTTCTGTTTCAATCAACTGTTCTACTTTAAGCATTTCTTTTTTGATAACAGAACGATTAGAATAGTACTCGTTGATTATTTCAGGAATAACACCAAGCTTTTGATTACTAAAACAAACACCGTTGGCAGCAACAGATATCGTAGGATCATCATTTTTAAATTCACCATTTAATACCATTTCTTGAGTAACATATTCACCACGATCATAATCATATGTTTCAGGAGACATGTTATATTGCATCATCAAATGTGGATATAGCGAGTTCAAGTCAAACGATACAACCCATGGATGCATACCTACATCAGGATCTTTAACATAACCACCAACAAGACCGTTGGCAGCCATACCTGGGCCTTTCTTAAGTGGAGGTACAATCTTATCTTTAATCAGTTTACGATATAAAGTAGATTCCCATATTCCTACCGTACCAAATGCATCAGTGTAATTAACACCACCTGAATAAGCAACCGTCATTACTAATGATAATAAACCAGTTTCTTCTTCCATTCTTTCAATAAGCTGAGTATCTCTTAAGTTATAGTCAAGATATAGTTGTGGATTCTTTTCGTATAATTCAGTAAGGTTACCGTATTCAGAATAATCCAATTTCTTTTCACCAAGAACAACGTGAGCAATATGATCAAGTTTATATGTTTCCTGTGGACCATATTTGTAACCAAACTTTTTAAACGCATCCATGTAATCAATAACAGCCATACCATTAATCTGATATGTTGATGCCGGTTTACCAAAGATTTCACGAGTATTCTTTTTCAAATAACCATGAGGAGATAACTGCTTTGATACAGATTCGCCAAGTAAACGATTAATACGAGTAACGATATACATTACATCAAAGTATTCAACGTTCCATCCGGTTACAACATCAGGATAGTCATGTTTCCATATTTGAACGAACGTGTTTAGTAACTCAGCTTCGGTTTCAAATTTACGGAAGATAATATTCTCAGGAGCAATACCTGTAATAGTCTGTGTTTTATCAAAGTCTTTACGACCAAGAAGTACATACTTATCAGACTTAGATGACTTGTAAGCAATAGAAGTAATTTCTTTATCTGCTTCGTCGACGTTAGCATAACCATCACTAATGTCGACCTCAATATCAAACGATACGATGTTAATATCATCTATGTCAAATTCAATGTTATCTGGGTAGTACTCTTGTACGAATTGCTGTACATAATTAGTATTGCCATATATTTTGAAGTTGCTGATGTCGCCATATTCTTCAATGAATTGCTTTGCTTCAGACATAGAACCAAATTGCTTAGGGTGTACAGGATAGTTACCTTGTAACGTTTTAAATTCAGAGTCTTGATTATTTTTTGTTTGTAGATATAGGGTAGGTTTAAATGGTACTTTATACGAGAATCGTTTACCGTCCTCGTAACCACGCCATAAGATGTTGTTACCAAATCTTTCAACTGATGTATAGAATTTAGACATTGTTTACCTTAAGTTACATAATATAATATTGCGATTTAATATACGGTCCATTATAACACAACAGACCGCATATGTAAACCACTTTTTTCACTAGACCAATATTTCACTGAAGTTCTTAACTTTGTGGAACTTGATATGAGACGCAAATTTCTCTGCGAATTGATCACCACGATGTGATATAACAAAGATGTTATCATCGGTGTTTAAAGCATGTAATGTTTCGATTAGATTTTCAATACCAACTCCATCTAACGCGCCATCCAATGTTTCGTCTAACATAAGAAGGTTTGTTGATACAGAGTTGCGTAGTTTAGCGACAGAACGCCATGCTAACATAATTGATAACGTAATACGTAACTTTTCACCTTCAGAGAACGAAGCATAAGAAAACTTATCACGGAATCTTGATTTGATTATTTCATTGAAGTTTTCATCCAATTGGAAATCAACGAATAAATCAAAGGCAGCTAAGTACTTGTTGATTAGTTTATTCATTACAGGAATGTACTGACTAATAATACGTGACTTGATACCACCATCTTTAAGAATTGTATTTACAATAGCAAGAACGTTTTTCTCGTCAAGTAATTCTTTACGATCAGTTTCAATCTGACTTACTTCCTCTTTAAGAGTCTGTAATTTAGAATTATCCACTTCTTCAACTTCTTTCTCTGCATCCTTTAATTCTTTAGCATAGGATTTCAACGCATTCTTAGCCATATTGATTTCAGCTCGGATTTCTCCTGCTGATAGATTCTTATCACGAACCTGATCTTCAACTGTAGATATTTCGTCTAATCTAATACGAAAGTCTTTAATCTTAGAATCAATATCGACTAATCCTTGTTCGATTTCTTCTTTTCGTTTACCTTTTTCTTCGACGATACTGGTCTTAAACTCATGATCAATCCCTTGCCTACACGTAGGGCAATTATCGTGATCATGATAAAACGACAAGTCTTTTTCAAAAGCGCGTCTATTCGTTTCAAGATCCTGTCGTATAGAGATGGCTTTGTCGTATTTGGCTTTTGCATTTGCTTTATCCTTAATAGTATCAATAAGATTAGCAATTTCAGCATCAATTTCTTCGATTGATTTTTGCTTTTCCTCAATACTATTTAGGTGGCCTTGCATCTTTTCTCGGATTTTTTCTACTTCTGTTTCTTTTAATTTACGAATAGAATCATTATGTTCTTCCGCAGAATCAATCTTTGAATTAGTCAAATCTAAACGATAAGAGTTATCATTGATTAGATTCTTATTTTCAGAAACACGATCTTTAACTAATAGATTCATTGTACTAAAGACTTGAATCTCAAGTAGATCTTCGATAATATCACGACGTTGGTGAGCAGGTAATTCCATAAAAGGAACATACGTTGCGCTACCCAATACAACAATTTGCGTAAACGATTTTGCATTAATACCAATGATATGTTCTTCAAGATAAGCTTGATAATCCTTAACTGCTGCATCTTGATTTAACAATTCGCCTTCTTTATAGATCTCAAAGAAAGCAGGTTTAATACCACGTCTTACGATATAGTTTTTACCACCAACAATAAACTCAACCTCAACTTCCAATTCTTTCATATTGATTGAATTGACCAACTGAGGTTTGTTTATTTTGCGGAAAGGTTTACCATATAAACCAAACACAATGGCGTCAAGCAAAGTAGATTTACCTGCGCCATTAGATCCACTGATTAATGTACTACTTCTACGATCTAAATCAATAGTTGTAAATACATTACCAGTAGACAATATGTTTTTATATTTTACACGTTTAAAATGTATTCTCATTACAAACTTAACGCCTCTGAGTATAAATCATCGATGACATGTTTGATACGATTCTTTTCTACATTTGTTTCTAGAGAATCAATGTAATTATGTAGAATTTCTTTCGTATCTTTTGTTTCATCTAAGATATCGTCAACACCTGCAGATTCTAAATTAAGTGAATCGTCAACTGCTTTTACATCAGCGACACCTTCTTCAGACAACCTGCTCATAAACAAATCATATAGATATGAATTAGTACGATTCTTAACGATTACTTTAATGTATGTATTTTTCAAATTAGAAAGGTCCATATTAGCAATATCATCAATAGTCATATCAGCATCATCATAATCTATTTTAATAAAAATCTTATTAGGATTTTCAATTTTAGTCATTTCTCTTGTTTCGGTATCAAGAATATGAAATCCACGAGAACCATTATAATCTGACCAATTCATTTCATAAGGTGCACCAAGATATTCGATATTACGATAGCGAGATGGATGATGGAAATGACCAGAGTAAACACTCTCAAAGTTTTTAAATACTTCCATCTTGAGACCATGCGTACATACAGTACCTTTCATCATCTCAAAACCTTGAACTTCTAAATGACCCATTACTAAGTTAGCATCAGATGTTTGTAACATTTCAGATACTTGCTCGTAATTAGATTTACAGATCCAAGGTAACATTAAGAACTTAGTTGAACCAAGATTAATTTCTTTAGCATCATGTTCATACAAATGGAAGTTAGGGTACTCAGCCAACAATAAGTTCATTGAGTTAACTTCGTTAGTGTTAGTATAATATGTAGTATGATTGCCAATCAAAGCATGATATGCAATACCACGTTTAGCCATTTGGTCAAAGAAGTATTCCTTACCACGTTTTAAACTAACATAATTAATATACTTACGGCGGTCAAATGTATCGCCAAGATCAAAGACTACTTTAATATCATTCTCATCCAAATAAGGAAAGAATTGTTCCATAAAGAATCGTTCTTGATGATCTTGGAATACTTTGCTATCACCTCTTGCGCCAATGTGCATATCGGTAACAATTGCTATTTTCATAGTTATCCTCTTAATTAATTAACGCCATTATAACACAGTTATTCTTCGATGTCAATCTTTTCTTCAGCTTCAAGTTTTTTATCATCAGCTTCTTTTTTCTTGGCTTTGAGTTTACCTTCAAATTCATCAATGAATTCATTAATATATTCAGGTGGTTCTTGCATTTGAATTTCACCACCGTCTGAATCCATTATATTGATCTGAGTCATTAAAGCCTGCGAGGATTTAAACTTGATATACATTTGCTTTTTCTCTTTTTGAATACGGCGTAAGAATGCGTACCAAATAATCTGAGTAAAGTATGCGAATGGGTTTTGAGATTTTTCAGGATTAAAGTTATGAATATATTGTAGACAGTTTTCAATGCCATCTGAAATCATATCTTCTTTATATGAATAACCTGAAAAGTTTGGTTTGGTCGCAAGACGTGTTGCGATTAAGTAGATACACTCACCAATATAGTTAGGTACTTGTGGTACCTTGTCACCTGCGTTTTCTGCTTCAGCAACGTTAGCTCTATATTCTATAAGTGCATTTAGTAGATCTTTATTATTTACATAATTTTTCTTTTTAGCCATAATTGCCTCACTATTTTCATTAGTGATACTATTATATAACAATTTTGCTAATATGTCAATAGAAATATTAATATAATGAAATTAATTTAAGAAAACTATTGACATGTGGTTGTAACTATTGTATAATACTATTATCCTCTCTAATAATACTAAAAGTTGTCTATTGTATAGATTTTAAAATCAAATTCCTCTGATGAATATATTTCAATACGTTTCTTAAAATGGTTTAACGTATAATTAGAAAAAGATCCTACCGACAAATCATCCGCAATATCATATAGTACAGCTTTATCAGAACCATTACCTTTACGTAACGTCCTACCAATTGATTGTAATACTTTAATCTCAGATTTAGAACCAGACGCGAATATTACATTATCTAATCGTTTTAAATTTACGCCTGTACTGAATACACCATAAGATGCTAAGATATCATGTTGTTTCACTGGATCATTTTCAACTAAATGTCTAATACGTTCACGTTCATCGCCAGATGTTGCACCGTAAATAAAATGTAATTGACGATCGTCTTTACGTAACATTGGTTCTAATATCTTACCATGTTTCTCAACTAAATCAAATAGAACTAAATTGTTTTGACCTTCTAAAGACCATAATAGATTACGAATAAACAAATTACGTTTTTCATTGTTAGTAATAAATTCGCGTTCAGCAGGATACTTACGAGATGTATCTTTGATTTGTTTCATTGCATCTTTAAACAGTTTCTTAGTTTCGTTCTTATGATCTAATACTAATGCTTTTACTTTAAAATCAGCAACAGTACCTTCGTCCATCAAATCACGAGTAGATACAAATTTACGAACAGAACCAAAGCAACCTTCTAACACAAGGCGGTGAGTTTTAGATTCGTCTGATTTTAATGTACCTGTAAACCCATGTCGGTATTTACAATCAACCATCTTTTCCATAATAGTTGTTAATGATTTTGCTTGGAAAGTATGAGCTTCATCACCAAGAATAACACCAAATTGGTCAAACCATTGCTTTGGTAATTTCTGTAATGATTGCCATGTTGATATAACAATAGGAGCATCTGTGTGTTTATCCACACCACCTTTAATAGTATAGATATGATCTTCTTTACATCCATATTCAACGAAGTCGCCTGCCATTTGATATACAAGAGAAATAGTTGGAACGATAATAAGTGTACGTAGTTCTTCTGTTACGTGGTAATGTTGTTGCATCAAATAAATGATTAGAGATTTACCTGATGAAGTCGGAGATACGTTTAAAGAACGCTTGTCTTGAATTGCGTTGACTATATAATCGTTTTGATAGTTTCTAGGTTGGAACTTACAGTTAATATACTTAGCAATTTCGTATCCGTAGTTTGGATCTACAGGATCTGAATTGACATATTCATCTGCAATATTTAAATGATATTCGCGTTCTTCACAAAACTTTTTGAGGTGATTTAATAAGCCAACATATAGAACAGGTTTCATCGGAGAATATAATCTGATGTACCCATCCCACATGCGAGCTTTATATTTTGGTGTAAATTGATAACCTGCCGGTTGAAAGGAGAAGTAGTTAGAGATCTCTTGGCGCGTTGAAGGTTCCGCTATCACTCTCATATGCACTTCATTTAAATATTCTACGTTAACTACTTCACTCATAATATTAATTAAACCTTAATTGATTTTACTAATACTATTTATCAATATCCGCCAGCTTGAAATTTAAGCAATTACAGGTTTAACATTAGCTTATCGTATGCATCTAACATATCATCGTAATCTTCGTCTGAGCCAGTTTTTTCAAACTTCTTAGCAGTTTTTTGTAAATCAACGGCGAGATATGCTAATCCCTTAAGGTTTCCAATCCGTTTCATATCTTTGATGATATCGTCTATGTTAGACAGTTCGTGCTGGTCATCAGCTTTCTTTAATTTAGCTTTAATTCGCGTTTTTACATTTTCTGTCATGAAATTAGAGTAATTCATTTATATTTCCTTTACATTAAATTTAAACAATAAGGATTATTTATAATTATTAATATGCTCCGGCTTGGAATTTGATCACGTCGATCATGTTTTTCACCACAAAGTTACGAGAGTGGATAGACTTTAGAATGTCTTCAATGAACTTAGCACGTTCTTGGTGGTAATCAATCTTAAGACTTAAATTGATAATATCTTTATCAGATTGGATATATTTGTCTACTTCGTTGCGTAGTACTTTCTTTTGATATGGTTTCCAACCTCTTGATTTAAGATCTTCTTCAGCCATTGAACCATCATAGTATTCACGCTTATCTTGTTCTAATTCTTTATACTCAGCTTTATACTTTTTCACAAGTAAAGCTTCACGATAGAATAAGTTGTAATATTTACTATGCAGTTCTGGAATTTCTCGAGACGCTCTAACTAGATCAGTTTCATCTATCTTACAGTCTTTTGCCCACAATGCACCAATGTCTTCGGCACTACTCATTATATAAAGTCTCCTATGTTATTCGTGTTTGTATTATATCAAACAATTAAGAGAATGTAAATAGTTAAATTCTATCTATTGTAAAATAATCATATCGGAATGTGACTGACGCTTCAGGATATGTAATGTCATTAGCAGTGACGTCTAATTGTACTCCTGATAAAGAGACAGGAAAACAGTTAAAAAATTTAAAATTCATATTGGCATTTTTATGACTATTTGTAACGATTACACTGATGTCCGATTTGATACCATGTTCACTCTCTGCTATATTTTTATATTGCTCTAAGTTTTGCGGAGATCCTAAACCTTTCATCCAATCGAATATTTCTAAATAGTTTTCCATGTTTTCGTCAATAATGAAAGATAAAGATAAGTCTGCGTATTGTAATTTATCTTGTACCGCAAAGTGACTAGCGAATGGGGATTGCATTTCAACAGGACTGGAAGTAATTTCAGGCAATTCAACTTTTTGCGCTGTAAATTCTACGTTAGGCAACCTTGTTATATTAATCGCAAAGCTCGCTGGTGATAAATAGTTAGTGGACATTATTTTACCTCTCGGAGGGTTTATGAAAGTTTTAATTACGTTACTATTTATATTAAGTTTATCAGGTTGCGCCGTAGCTAATAAGTATATGGTTTCTCCATTTGATAATGTGGAATATGGAAAACTCGTTGAGCTTAATACTACAGCATCAACACCAAATGGTCCTGAGAAATCTTGGTGTAATAGTTTAGAACTACAGATGATACATTATTATGCTAAATATTTGGCTACTTATAGTAAACATACTCTAAACTCCAATATAGCCAATACATATCAAGAAATATATAGTCTATCAGAAGAACTATATACACGCAAGAATCCATCTAATGCATACTGTAAAATCAAGAGAAACAACATCTTTAAAGTTACGACGTCTGCGTTAGAAGTTTATGGTGATAGGAGAAAATAAATGAGTAGTACAAAAGTAAAAGAAATAGTAGATAATTTAGAAGAACAGGTCAACGATCTTAGCGATTTACTAGAAGCAGGCGAAATATCTTTAGAAGAATTTGAAGAACTCGTTACCGATTTAACTGATATTGACAACATCAATTCAACTCTTGAATTAGAAGAAGATAAGATCTTAGCAGAGAAATTAATATCAGCATTATTAGCAATTTACAATATTTAAAGGATAATTTATATTATGAATAAAAAGGCGTTTAACTACAAGACACTAAGCACGGAAGGGTTACTATTAGATAAAATAGGTCCGATGTACCAAGGGTTCGCTATCAATAAAAAATATAATTGGTGGTATGAAGTATTACCTGATGACGTGGTTGTGGATATTGGTTCTTGTGTAGGATGGTTTTCAGCTCAAGCTTTAGATGCAGGAGCGGAAAAAGTTTATATGATAGAACCTAGTCGTAGCCTTTTGAAAACTGCATGTTATAATACAGCTGATTACGTTATGGACGTAAAGAATCCTCGTGTAATTCCAATTAATTACGCAATAGGTAGACACCAAAGAGATTTGGTTAATGTATTTAAAACCGCAGCTGATGACGACGAGACAATTAAGATGATGTCGTTCGGTGAGTTTGTATTTAAGTACGATATTGACCATATTGACTTTCTTAAGATAGACGCAGAAGGTGCAGAGTTTAACATACTTACAGAAGATAATAAAGAATTCTTTAAAAATAACGTAAGGCACATTGCAGTTGATATACACCTCGGCGCATTTGAAGAATCTCCACAACAATTCATTCAATGGAGAGATACATTCCTTAAAGAGTTTTTGGATTTGGGGCTTGTTAGTTTCTGCGGAGATATTTTTTATCAATTGATTTATGATGAAAACTGGATTCATGGTAAAAGAAATGAGCCAGGTGTTAGTAGATGTTTCACAATGTACATCAAAAACTATTAGTAACAAATAAAATAAATACTGTTTAAATAAATAATAAACAAATAAATCATAGGTAATCTAATGAACGAAAGTTTATCTCAATTAACAAAAATGTTAAAAGAGGCTGGTGTTTCTTTAAAAAAGCAAGAAGAAAAAGAACCACTAGTGGTTCGTCCGCCAGATGCCATATTTGACATTCAATCTTTAGCAGATAGGTTATCTTACAAAAAAGAAATCGTAATTGAAGACCCAAGTACTTATATACAAGAAGAAGCTCCTGTAGAAGCTGAGTCTACGCAAGAAGAAATTCCTGAAGAAGTCGTTGCCCAAGCAAGCGCTATGGATGAATTCAAATCATTAATGTCTGAGTTGAATAAGGCAGCATCTGAAGAAGTAGTTGAAGAACAAGTAGTTGAAGAAGAAATTCCTGAAGAAGTAGTTGAAGAAGAAACAGTAGTTGAAGAAGAAATTCTTGAAGAAGCTCCTGAAGAAATAGTAGTTGAAGAAGAAATTCTTGAAGAAGCTCCTGAAGAAATAATAGTTGAAGAAGAAATTCCTGAAGAAGTAGTTACGCAAGTAAGTGCTATGGATGAATTCAAATTATTAATGTCTGAGTTGAATAAGGCAGCATCTGAAGAAGTAGTTGAAGAACAAGTAAGTGCCATAGACGAATTCAAATTGCTAATGGCTGAGCTAAATAATGCAGTATCCGAAGAAATTAAAGTTGAAGAAAACGTCGAGAAAGAAGAAGATGTCGAACAAGAAGAAATAATATCCGAAGAAGATGTTGAACAAGAAGAAATAATATCCGAAGAAGATACTGAACAAGAAGAAATAATATCCGAAGAAATACATCAAGAAGACTCAGAACAAGCAAGTGCACTTGATGAATTAAAATCGTTAATGTCTGAGTTAAGCGAATTGGCGATTGGAGAAAACGTCGAACAAGAAACAACGTTTGAAGAAACTTTAGATAAATCTAGCGAAGTAACACAAGAAACAACATTTGAAGAAGACGCAGATCAAGTAAGTGCTATTGATGAATTCAAATCATTAATGTCTGAGTTGAGCGAAGCAACTAAAGAAATGGAAACGGTTTCAACGATGGAAGAAGCTGAATCTATACAAGAAGAAATAGTTCCTTCCATTAATAGAATACAAGAACTCGCTGGAAAATTAACTAGCGAAGATTCTAAAGATTCTCTTGAACCTTTAGATCAAAAGTTTGTTACATTAAAAGAATTCAATAGACGTTATTCTGATTTTATTAATAAGGTACAAACTCAATTATCAACACTTGGCGGCGGTGGCGATGATATAAAGAAATGGATTGATTATGCCGCAAATTTCGTAACGCCTCCAGTATTAATAGATAGTATTGAGCAAGGTGATGTTTATCAATATACATACACAAAAAACATGACGTTATACAGATTAGTGCCGAATACTAACGATTTACAAGATTCTTTCTATAGATCTTATGTGAATGGTGTATTGTCGAATATTGTTGTAAAGAGAGGAATGTAAATGGCATTAATTGAAACAGTAACAGGTGTCACTAAGATACACGATAGCCTGTATGAAGTAACTGCTATCGTAGAGCTTGGTAGTGGTATAGACGATCTCTATGACGCCACAATTGTATCTAAAGATGGTGGTATCTTAAAGGTAGCCGATGGATGTACTACCACTTTCACTCGATGCCATTTTATAGAAACAGATACGGCAAAGATATTACCATTCGATCACTACTTTAATTCAGGTGATCCTACTATATATCCTCGTTGGGGAGGAAAGTCACAAGCCGTATTTAAAGGTTGTACTTGGACTTGTTACCAAGATTCTGCATTTGACGCTCATGCACTTCAAGAATGTACATTTGAAAGAGACGAATACGGCAGACCTTGCGTACTTCAGTTTCCTCCAGGTACAGGTGTGCGTACTTTATTTAATGCATCAAATGCTAACATAGATGGGCTAGTATTTGAAATGGACACTCGTCAACTAGCGTTTGGTGAAGAGGGTAATACTTTTAACGATATCTCCATTGAAGGCACACAACCTCTTAAAGTAGAAATGACCTTTGCTTATCCAGAGTTTAGTCCACAAGGTGATGGTATATACCGTTACACTTATAGAGGTCTTAAAGTATCTGGGGTGGATGTAGTAAATTTAAGAAATGACGTAGCTCCCAACCTAAGAAAGGACTCAATACTTAAGTTAATAGATCCTATTGGAAGAATAGAGAAAACCTCAGCACCAGACACATCACCTCTTGAAGTTTACCGTACTTGGGGTAATACGTTCTTCGATACATCAGGTAATCCCGTTTCAAATGTTAGATCCCTTATTAGTAAATCAGGCCAGAATGAGTTTGATTTAACTGGCGCAACTAACGAAGCAGAGTTATTACAGTTCACACAAGGTGTAGGGTCACTCACTGTAGTTACAGAGCCTTCTTATACGGTTAATACTATCATGTATGGTTATCAAGCTCAGAGCACTACTTTCAGTGTTCCTGACGCTACAGATGTTAATGCTTTAAAAGCAACTACCGTGTTGTTCGATGACCTTAATATAACAAAGACTTTAGCACAAATAGAATCAACTACACAAGCTACGTCTACCGCAGATTTATACGATATGTTAAAGTATTACCAATACGCTGCGCCGGATGTAGAGGAAGCACTTTTAGATTTCGTAACTGTAGATAATGATACACTTGATTTCGGTAGTTATTCTGTTTACTTCGGAGACTTTACAAACACTGTAACATTCTTCGATAACACTTACACAACTCCAGTTGGCGAAACTCCGGGTAGTGAGGCAAGTTCAGGATATAGCTCAACAGTTACTCCTACTTCTTTAGTTGAAAACCATGTAATAAACTTCAGTAGTTCAGAGTTTTCTGGATATGGTACTTGGGGTGGTTTGTTCTTGAAGGACGTAAACATAAGCACTGATGGAACCAAGATGATATGGGCGTTCCACTCGGGTTCAGATGGTGGTGGCTATTTGGTTGACTTCACATTAAGCACTCCTTTTGATATAACTACAGCTACTAAAGGTAGCGTTAAGAAACTTCCTAGCACAGGCGGTAGTTTTAGCCACATAAGTATTACTCACGGTGAACACATATTTGTCCAAAATGACTCGTCTGGTGCTTGGTATTACTACCAATTAACCACACCTTACACTTTACCAGCAGGTGATGTAACGCTAACGCAAAGCGGTTCAGGTAATGGTTGGGGACAATTCACAGGTTACCAACACGCATGGTCTAACGATGGTCATTACGTTTACAAGTTTCAAAATAACTCAGGCGCCTTTTATTGCCGTAGAGCTTATTGTTCAACAGCTTGGGATATGTCAACCGCAGGTGGTTTTGATTACTTCCAAGCAGCTTCTGAAGTATCAGGCGCACATGATACTACCCTAACCGGTTCAAGTCAGTATGTTAGGGCGCAAGGTATTAGCATGAAGTGGATAGATGACAACACCGTCTTCCTAGCCTCTGGTGCTACCAATAAATATACTATATTAACAACTGCCACGGCTAACGAACTTGTAGCGTCTGACTTCACAGGCGCAGTCTATCAAACTCTACCCAGCCCAGATGCTGAGGGTTATCATGGATGGGCAACTATAGCTAACGGAAGTATCTATAGCTGGCATCCAGCAGCAGCGGGGTCAACAAGTCTAGATTACACCTTAGATGTGGCAAGTGCAATTTTGACAACTCTAGTAGGTGCGCCTAATAGTTTATTCATAAGCTCAACAGGAATCATAAGTTCTGGAAATGGGTTTGATAAGATAAGAACTACTGACTACTTCTACACTCAAGACGGTGTAACTTTAGGTGTTCAAACTATTGACGCTAATGGTATTCAATCCACAGTGGAGATCAAGGGTATTAATCCTGGCACTGAGGTTAGAATGTATAAGACTTCAGACGATACAGAAGTAGCAGCTGTAGAGTCTTCAACAGGTTCCTCGGTTACTTTAGGTTATACCTTCATAACGCCAGAGGATCATTATATAGTTATTCACAGTCAAGAATACACAACCTCACCGAGGTTGATTGACTTTACAACCCAACCAAACAGTTCCGTTCTGACTGTCTTCCAGCAGCTGGATAGAGCATATATCAATCCTTAAGGAGAAACAAAAATGGCATTGATAACAGATCCAGATAACCTGAATCAAGCAACAGAGGTGGTGTTTGACACTGCTAACAAAACAATACAACTCTTAGTAGCAGGTAACCTTTCGTCAGATGGTGTTACACTACAAACATTATACTCTTTTATCAAGGAAGAATGGAAAAACGATAACACTCTTATCCGCTATCCTTTCCCTATGATTGCTATCACATCTGAGCAGTTTGAGTTTATCAATGGGTGGAAGCCTGCTGATACTACAACAGTTAATCTTATCCGTAGTGCAGGTTTTGCAGTAAAGAACGATGATGGTTCTTCTGCAGAAGAGTATGCAGGTCTTATAACCTTGGGTTCTCTTGGTGCTTCAGATCAGGTCTATTACCAACAAGTAGTAGATGGTGCATCCACTGATATCATAATAACAGGCCCAGTTAACCAAGCAGTTAAAGTATTTGGCGATGCAGATAATGGTGACTTCGATTACCGTAGCTTCCTCAAGATGTTTGTAAGAGAGCAAGCTAAGACTTACGCAAGTGCAAGTTTAGATGACATCGGTGTTAGTCATATGACTTATCAGACTTACCGATTCCCACTATCCAACCAAAGTGATCTCAAGGTTACGGAAAGTGACGTGACCGTTGATGCATACGGTGTAACATTAACTTATGGTGCCACTACAAGAGATATCGGTGGTGTCACGCGTAACTTTGATGTTATCATTGATGGTAACGATAAAACTGCTGAAGATATCTACATGGCTATCCAAAGCTTACTACGTAAATCAACAACCATAGACACCTTATCGACCACCGTAGGTCAGACTGCTAACGAATTGCTTGCGTTTGTAGGAGATACTTTGGTCACCTCGACCGGTGTTTACATTGATAACTTCCAAACAACAGATGTCAACCGTTTAGAGTTCACAGATACTTCAGGCACAAAGCGTACATTCCCATTTGTTGCGGCAGGTACTATATCATTTAACTCTAACTTAGTTAGCGATGGGTCAGCTATTTATCGTATGTACTATAGCGATAACTTTGGTACTTCTTCTGCAACTACTGTTGATGACGCTGATGGTAATCCTATTACAGGTAACATCACAGGAGCTACTGTTACATTCTCATATGACTATGACGGTGACACGGCAGGTGGTGGCACAGGAATTGATAAGGATGTGACACTTGTCGCTATCGGTCTCAATAACGCACAATATGTTTCAGCTACAGGTACTATTGCACGTACTATTGAAAATTCAATAGCTCTTGTATCTGCACTAGAACGTAACTATTCTAATATATAATATATAACGTTGCGGTAAACCGTAATTGAGGGAGAAACAAAAAATGTTAATTAAAATAATCTCATGCACGGATAGAGAAATAGTAGGTATTACTTTAGATGTTGATTTAGATTCACGCATCTTCAAATTCAGACATATTGAGTTTAATATAACAAAAATGCAGGAAGAAGGTGAGTATGTTAGTATTTCGTGTCCTAACTTCTCTATCTACGCCTTGAAACTCTAAGAAGGATATATAATGGCTTTTACTTTTAATGGCATCACTAAACGTATCACTGTAACAGGTGTGACTGAAGTAGACGTCAAAGACCTTTATTCATCTTGGAAAAATTGGGTAGTAACAGGAGATAACCTCAAGTACTCACAAGCCCTCCGTACTATTGGTGGCGATCCTACAGTTGAGGGGCAGACTGCTCCTTCTTACTATTTCTTGACTAACGGGTGGCGTATAGTTATTGATAATATCAATGTTGTCTTCTCTTTTAACATATATAGCGATGACGGCGAAAACCCCATAATAACCCTTAATGGCGCTACGGCTTTAGTTAATAACTCAGATGTCGGTATTGTAAAAACCGCTGTAGACCAAGTAGTAGATTACCAGGGTTACATACATGTTGATATAGATGGTGAGGCAGGGACTGAGTATCCTATAGGAACCCCTGCTCGTCCAGTCAATAACTTAGGAGATGCTTGTGTATTATCGGGTACTTTCGGGATAGATGATATACTTATACATTCTGTAACAGATACTCCATTCTCGATGAGTGGTGTTAGCGCACCTCATACCTATCATGGTAAATCGAGAGATGTTCTTTTAAATGTAGATGATGGTTCCTATGCAGCTTTACATAGATCTGTTTTTAACAACCTTACCTTGTCTGGTGATATGAAACTGGCTGAAACAGAATCTAATATTTGTCATATTGGTGATTTATCGAATGCCTATGGGTACTTCATGCAATGTGGATTAGAAGGGCATTTGCATGTAGGTATAAACGAGTATGTGTTCTTAATAGACTGTTATTCGAACATCGCCGGTAACTCTTCACCTTGTTTAGATCTAAACCCTAACGGTCCCTGTCAAGCTAGTGTGAGAAGATACTCTGGTGGTTTATTAATAAAGAACCTACAAGATCCAAGTGACATAGCAACTGTAGAGTACGTGGCTGGAAAGGCAACCCTGGATGAAACTAACACAGATGGTAATATATCCATCAGGGGTGCCGTTAAAGTAACTGATAACTCTAATGGTACAACTGTAGATCTTAGTGCTACTGTTGGACAACTCGTGGACATTTCAGGATTAATTGTCGACACTTCAGGATTAACTATTACTGTGGATGAGACAGCTATAGCAACTGCAGTAGATGCAACGCTAGATCCTAAACTAACAATAATTAATGATGGTATTAAAAAATCAAGTTTATTAATACCACACAACACAAATTTGGATTAAATCGTTTCTAAATCGGATATGAATTGATTTTTTGGTGTTTCTTTATTCCAAAATTTCAATTCTTTTTCTGATTGTTTAATTTCCTTAGCCAATTCCTTTACCATCTCATCAGTTAAACTCATAATATTAATACGAAGTAAACGATCAACATCATCAGCTAACGCAGTGGTTGTAGCAATGATTCGTGCACCTACTTGTTTCTTGGTTTTATTTTTAAACTCGATTTTATCGTCAAGTACCGCTTGTATAAATTCCATTTTAACTTTTAACCATCTCGACGCTTCAGTATATTCTTGTTGACGTAATTCGATGCGTTTCTGTAAAATTCCAATACGGTAATCACAGAAGTCTTTAATCAATTCACGAGAATCGTCATATTCGCGAAGTTTTCCGTGTTGGTCAATCACTGTAAGGTTTTCAACGAACGATTTAGACAATTTAAACTTTTGTACGATCTTAGCATCATTCCAATTAGCAGACGTTGCTTGCTTTAGTTTAACTTCAAATTTAAAACCAGTTTTATCACAAAGATCTTCATATCCGGCAATATCGTTGTCTTCTTCAAGTTTATCTAATACTTTAACATAGCCTTCACGATCATATCCGTATGGTACTTCAGTAATTTCCATTACAGTTTTACTTTTCTTATTAAAGGTACCATACACAATGTATTTGTTTTTATCTTCTAAATCGTTTTCAACCTTTCCACTAAACTCAGGGAATTTAACTTTAGGACGACGAGATATTTTATCGTTTTCGATATATTCAACACAACGACGTTTAAGATCAGCAGGATCACGTGGTAATATATTTGTAGCAAAACCAGTTGCGATACCTTTAGTGCCATTTGCTAATACCAAAGGAATAACCGGTAAATAGAATGCTGGTGGTTCGTGTTCAGGATCGCTATGCGCAGGGCATAATTCTAAATCTTTAATATATGTACTAAAGTTTTCGTGTAACCTTGTATAAACATAACGAGGTGCACCTGCTTCTTGAATAAGTCGAGTACCAAACGATCCACGACCTTCAATCAAACATAGATTATTATTCCATTCAGCGGCCATAAGTTGACCAGAACCTGCGGCCGATGCTTCACCGTGGTTATAACCGTAGTCTGATATAATACCAGATACTGCGGATACTTTTTTGAAATCTTTTTTAGAGTTGAGGATAGATGAGTAAACATAAAACCGTTGTACAGGTTTCATCCCATCTATCATATTAGGAATTGCTCGAGACTCAACGGTGTACATAGCAAACGATCGCCATTCATTATTAGCAACATGACTAATAGGGTAATCATTCTTTTGTACTGTATCGTCAGAAGCAAATTCTGTTAAATCAAGCATACATAAATTCCTTTCTCAATTGGCTATCTTTGCCAAACATCATTTTAAAATATTGCGCATCGTCTACAGTTACTACATCATAGACCGGATTGTTTATTATAACATCATATTCCTCTTCTGTCAAGGAACCTAAGCCTTTTATGTATCTATGTTTCCAGCTTGTAGAACTCGTTTTGAAGGAACTTGCGTCTTCGTATGTATAGAACCATTTGGTTTCTTTGCCCTTTGTAGAAATCATTATAGGGGTTCTTGTAATTTTAACCTTACGTTCGTGTAATAATCGAGGCCAAAATTTATAAAAGAACGCAATTAATAACGGACTGATATGACCAATACCATCGTGATCGGCGTCGGTTAGAGTTGCGATTGAACCATAGTTCATATTATCAACACTATCAGGATTATTAATATCTAAACCCAATACAGCAACTAACTCAGACAACTCTTTATTCTTTAATACGTCAGCAGGTTTCATATCCCAGGTATTCATAATAACACCACGTAATGGATATGCACCGACTTTATCAGCATCTCGTACTTTTAATAAGAATCCCATTGCCGAGTCACCTTCCACAATTTTCAAGGTAGCATCATCTTTATTTGCAGAAATATGTTTAGCAACTTTAACCTTTTTAAGTTTCTTTTGAGCAAGAGTAGCAGCACGTTTATCAGCAGCAATCTTTTTCGCAAGTTGTGCTTCAATGATTGGATCAATAATCTCTGGCGTATTTAATATCTTGCGTGCGTAAAATACGAAATCCTTAATATCAGCTTGCTCAAAGTGTTCTTTTACATTACCCATTGCATTCGTCAAACGTTCTTTAGTCTGAGAATCAAATTTTGGATTAGTAAAATTACGAGCAAACGAAACAAAGGTAAGACCACCTTTAATAACGTTTTTAGCGACTTCGATTTTATGTTTACGTTTTACCATACCCATAAGTTCATCAACTACGTTATTCACAACGAAGTCAACATAGGTACCACCCATGCGAGTATTAACACCGTTTACATAACTCGTAGTACGGAATCCATCTTCGGAAGGAGCAAAAAAGAATGATAGATTATCTGATTTCTCAAGAACACTGTGAGTTCCGAACATTTCAGAATACTTCTTGATATTAGAAGCACCAACCTTTTTGCGATTAAAGGTAAACGTAATTTCAGGGAACGCCATTTGAAGACCTAATAAGCGATCTTCGACTAACGCAACAGTATCAAGATCTTGTAGACTATCAACTTCAAATAAACTAAAGTCGGCTTCGAACGAAACTTGAGTACCATTACCTATTTTACTTTTTTCTTTTACTTTTTGATTTTCACCACCGTTAGAACAGATGACTTCAACCATATTGCCGTCTCTCCATGTTCTACCATGGAATTGAGATGATAAGAAATTCGTTGCTGCTGAACCAACACCGTTAGTACCAATCGTTACTCGGCTATCATCAAAACTTGTACCTGCATTCGTTTTTGTCCAAGCAGCTACAGGACGAGGTACCGATTCATTTACTGTTTCATCAAATACTTTATCTTGAGGTATGCCACGACCATTATCAGTAACTGTTACTACATTATCTGAAATCGTAACATCTATTTTATTAGCGTATTTAAAATTGGTACGAATTGATTCATCAATAGAGTTATCAAGAATCTCATCGATCATTTTTGATAAGGCAGGAACGTACGTTGCTTTTTTCCATTCACCTAATACGAAACGCTCAATTACTTCTTTTGAGCTTGATCCCATATACATTCCAATACGTTCGCGAACATGCTGCCGCGCTGTAAGGATTCTAAATTCTTCTTGTTTCTTAGCCACTGAGGTACTCCTATTCAATACCGACCATTATATACTGTATCTCTGTGAATGTCAACTAATTATTTGTAATGTATATCATAAACTCTGCAGGAACCGATTCATAGTCTTCGTTGAAGATCGCATCGTTATCCCATATTGTCTTTTTATATTTGGAGTTCATAAAGTTAACTTGACCTCTTTCGAAGAAATAATGAAGAAAGTCATCGCGGAATCTAATGAAGTCTTCTTTACTAGATTCTGATGCTCTAAGATGAACTTCTAATGCAATGTGTTTAACATTTTTTGAAATCCATACTAAGTTTTCTGCGTTCAAGAAACTGTATTCACCACCTTCACAATCGACTTTAAGATAGTCAATTTTTTGTATGTCGTATTTAATAACAAAGTCTTTAAAAGATATTAAAGGAAATTCGCTACCGCCGTCATATACGTGTTGTACGTGGTTCGTATTATTACCTATAGCTGCATGTATAGGAACAATAGGACATTCGTTATTATCTACAATATAATCGAATCCATTTTTTAGAACGAGTTTGAGAAGTTCCTTGTTTGGTTCTATTGCATATACTTTTGAAGCGCCATGGTCTAATGCGTAAGTTGTAAAGAATCCTACGCAAGCGCCTACATCAACTACAACATCGCCTTCTTCTACTTGTTTCCACCATTCGTAGTCCAATCTTTCAAAGAACTCCATACGCATGTTTGATATATGGTCTAGATCGAGTGGACCTACGTCTAGGTTTTTGTTTAGGGCATTATGATTTTTGAACATTGTTATCCTCATTCGTTCACTGGTACATTTATATAGTAACACATAATAAATTTGATGTCAATAGAAAAAAGTTGTTGACATCGGATGCAATACTGTGTATAATTCTATTATCAGCTCTAAACAATAGTAGTTAGAGAGTAATCACATTGTTATATGGTTATTCCTTTTTATTCTAAAGAAACTATTTACAATGCTCTGATATCTATATATAATAGATCTATAAATTGAGTTAAGGAAATTATATTATGAAAAACGTTATTAAAGCCGGTCAAAATGTTATTGCTAATTATGGCGCTGCTTACCCTATACAAGAATTTACTGTTGCTGAAGTCATCGGTCAAGAAGTTCACTTGATGAATAGCGAATTAGAGGTTATTGTTCAAATGAAAAACATTAGACAACCTAACGAACGTAGTGTGAACGGTAGTCCTATTGGTTACAACTTAGTTTAAAAGGTTATAACCATATAACAAATTGTTCTAAAAAAACTATTTACTTTTATTTTATATTTGATATAATAGATACATAAATTGAGTTAAGGAAATTATATTATGTACGATTACGGTTTTGATTTTGAAAAAGAAGATAAGATTGCAGAATTACGTCGCAGAGTTGAACGTAAGAAAGAAAAAGAAGCAGCCAAGAAATTAACAAGAAAGGCAAACTTCGATCTTTATCTTGAAGAATCTGGTCCTCTTGACCTTGCACAAGAACTTGGCTACGAAATAAACAACAGAGATTGGGATGAATAAATGTTAGAGATGTCAGCTATAATAATTGCATTAATGCTTATTGCGTTATGCGTGGTCATTGCCAAAGGTATTTTTATTATATTACGTACTATATTCGAATACCCAATAACCATATTACTTTTATTATTTTTTGCATTATTATTAATTAATAGTTGACATGTGTTAAAGTATTTGATATAATAGATACACAATAAAGGTTGAGTAAAAAGTTATGATTAAAGTTTGGGTAATTAAAAACAACGGTTCTTACGACGAACAAGAATTTCCGAATAATGAAGAAGCTATTAATTACGCAAAAGATGCGTCTATGAGAGCGTTATGCGCATTCCGTAGCGAAGGTGATAAAATGGTTACTTACGAATACGGTGAAATCGTAAAAGGAAGTCGTGCAAGAGATTTAGCGATTACTGTTGATGAAATCTTTAACAGAGAAAATGAACATTACGCTAAACAAGGTCGCGGTAAAGCAATAAAACGCAAAGTTTAAAACAACGAAACAACGTGGGGTTAGCTCAGCTGGATAGAGCAACTGCCTTCTAAGCAGTAGGTCATAGGTTCGAATCCTATACTCCACGCCAAATTTGGTTCAGTAGCTCAGTTGGTAGAGCAGTTGCCTGTTAAGCAATTGGTCGCAGGTTCGAATCCTGCCTGAACCGCCAATTAAGCCGTCTTAGCTCAGTAGGTAGAGCAACTGACTTGTAATCAGTAGGTCGCCAGTTCGATTCCGGCAGACGGCACCATTTAATTATAATTGAGGTAATTATGTCATTTAAAAGTTATCATAACGACGGTGCTTTAATTTGTGATCGCTGTCACATTATTATAAAACATGATACAACGTTAGAAGAATCTAAAAAAATACCAAAACCTCATTTATGTAAAGATTGTCAAAATAAGGAGAAATAATGTTATTACCAGATACTACGTTCTATATGCGTGAACGTGATGATTCTGTCGAAGGAGATAATCCTTTCGTATGGTCATATAAAACAACTAAAGATTTATTCGCAGACAAAAAAGTTGTCATCTTTGGATTGCCAGGAGCATTTACACCAACATGTTCTAATAGTCAATTACCTGGGTTTGAAGAAATGTACGACAAGTTTGTAGAAAAAGGTGTAGATGAAATTTGGTGTACATCTGTTAACGATGCATTCGTAATGTATCAATGGGCAAAGGCTCAAGGTATTGAAAAAGTTAAGATGTTACCTGATGGCAATGGCGATTTTGCTCGTGCTCTAAATATGTTGGTAGATAAAAGCAATTTAGGTTTTGGTCAACGTTCTTGGCGTTATGCTATGGTCGTAGATAACTTTGTCGTTGAAAAGGCATTCGTAGAAGATGGTTTAATGGATAACTGTCCTACTGATCCTTATGGCGCATCAGCTCCTGAAAATGTGTACATCAACTTATAAATAAAATTATGCGGGGATTCTATCTGAGTCCCCATTATAATAATGAAAGTTTTGAAGGATTAATAATGACTAAAAATAAAAGTAATAATCTAGCAAGTCTGTTCGGTGGAGATGGGAACAAAAACTTTTATGCTGATAAACCATTATCTAAAATACATGAATTTTACTTATCAGATACGATCGGTAAATCTGACGAGTACATAGAATGGTTTGAAATTATTCGCAATTGTGGCGAACACGATGTCGTTAAGATCCATATCAATTCATACGGTGGTGATCTATTTACTGCTATCCAAATGCTAAGAGCAATTAACGATTGCCCAGGTACTATCATTACTTCGGTTGAAGGCGCTTGTATGAGTGCTGCAACTATGATCTTTTTATGTTCTGATGCATACGAAGTATCCCCTCATTCTATGTTTATGTTCCACAACTATTCAGGTGGTACAATCGGTAAAGGTGGAGAAATGTTTGAACAACTCAAACACGAAAGATCTTGGTCTGAAAAATTACTTAGAGAAGTATATGCTGATTTTCTAACAGAAGAAGAAATCATTTCAATGTTAGAGAATAAAGATATATGGATGGACGCTGATGAAGTAGTTGACCGATTAAACATTAAAGCAGAAAAAATGGCAGAAGCTGAACAGCAAGCAATTGAAGCTGCGCAAAAAGAAGCTGAAGAAGAAACAAAGCCAAAAAGAAAATCAAGAAAGAAAAAATCTGAAGAAGAATAAAATATGCAAAAGGTAATCAACTTTTACGGCGGTCCTAATTCTGGAAAGAGTACACAAGCATCCGGTTTATTTTATAAAATGAAAATGGCCGGATATGATGTAGAACTTGTAGATGAGTTTGCGAAAGAATGCGTTTGGGAAGGTAATATTCCAATGCTTAAAGATCAATTATTTGTTCTTGCTCATCAACATAGAAAGATACTAAGATTAGCCGGAAAGGTTGATTACATTATTACAGATTCGCCTGTCCTACTTTCTCCTATTTACAGAGAGATGTACGACGGGCCTCTTTATACTGATTTGATTGACGAGCTATCACTTGAATGTTATTATATGTACGACAATATTAACTTCGTATTAGAAAGACCTAAAGATTTTAATCAAAATGGAAGAGCACAAAATCTTGAAGAAAGCATCATGGTCGATAAGGAAATCATTAGAAGATTTAATTGTTTTGATATAAATTATAGTAAACTACCTCTTGACTCAGCGGTCGAGAAAGCATTTAGTTATATTAACCAATTAGAGGCAAACGTATAATGAAATACACAGTTTCAATATATCGTTATACACCTGACGTTGACGATATGCCATATATGAAAGACTATGACTTTGAGATTCCTGAAGGATCTGATATGATGGTCTTAGATGTATTAATGGCATTAAAAGAAAAAGAACCTCAAATAACTTTCCGCCGTTCTTGTCGTGAAGGTGTATGTGGTTCAGACGGAATGAATATCAATGGTAAAAATGGATTAGCATGTATTACTCCAGTTTCTGCATTAAAAGGAAATAAAATAGTATTACGTCCACTCCCAGGATTACCGGTTGTTCGTGACCTTGTTGTAGATATGACTCAGTTCTATACACAATATGAAAAGGTAAAACCATTCTTAATTAACGACGGTAAAGATCAACCTGCGAGAGAACATTTACAAACTCCTGAAGATCGCGCTAAATTAGATGGATTATATGAATGTATTCTATGCGCTTGTTGTTCTACATCGTGTCCTTCTTTTTGGTGGAATCCTGATAAGTTCATTGGTCCTGCTGGATTATTACATGCTTATCGTTTCTTAATTGATAGTCGTGATACAGCAACTGACGAACGATTAGAAGATCTTGATGATGCGTTTAGTGTATTCCGTTGTCACGGTATTATGAACTGTGTTAGTGTTTGTCCTAAAGGATTAAATCCAACTAAGGCGATCGGTCAAATTAAATCTATGCTTTTGAATAGGAGTGTTTAGTGGATTCATATAAGTATTTCTTCGATGTAGATGGTACTTTAACTCCAAGCAGACAGCCAATCGATGATTCGTTTCACGATTGGTTTTTGTCTTTCTGTAATGAAAATGAAGTTTATTTAGTTACAGGTAGCGATTATAGTAAGACGTACGAACAGCTAGGTAAATCAATATGCGAAAGCGTTAAGCGAGTATATTGTTGTTCTGGCAATCAGGTATTAGAACATGGTATTGTAAGGAGAACAAACCAATGGGCTTTACCTAAAATGCCACACGAATGGCTATCAGAAAAACTTTGCGAAAGCGATTTTCCATTACGTACAGGTAATCATTTTGAACATAGGTACGGTACATGTAATTTTAGTATAGTCGGTCGTAATGCTACAATCGATGAACGGAATCAATATATAGAATGGGATACCAAAACAAACGAACGCATTAATATTGCTAGTGAGTTTAACCTTCTTTTTAATTTAATCGAAGCTCGTGCAGGTGGTGAAACTGGATTGGATATTGTTCCAAAGGGTTTTGACAAGTCGCAAGTGGCAAAAGATTTTGATGAAAAAGATCGTCTTATATTTTTTGGTGATAGAACAGATGAAGGTGGTAACGATTACCCATTAGCAAAAGTAATAAAAGAACGTGATATTGGTCGAGTAGTTCAGGTAGATGGATGGCAAGATTGTTATGCACAATTAATAAAAATAATCAACGGAGATACATAATGAGACCATTGAAAAATAATATTTTAGTAGTAGATACTGGCGAAAGTAATAAGACAACAGCCGCAGGTATTATCCTACAAACAGAAGTAGACAAAGGTTCATCAAAACCTGGGTTTGTAATCGCAGTTGGACCTGATGTTGAAGTGGTAGAGCAAAAAGATAAGATTGCTTTAGATTGGAGTAAAGGATTACCAATTACCATCGAAGGTGAAAAGGCAATCCTTATTTCAGAAGATTACGTTAGAGGTATTTTCTAACTATTTCTTGCTTAAAGCATCTGCACCAAAGAATGCCGATACTAATACAGCAATAGATGCAAAATAGGTAGGGGCAATGTCAGCGATCAAAGTTGCTGCTTTGTCCAAACCTAATATAGAACATATCGCTATTCCAATAGGGTATACTAATAAACCTACTAATGAAAACCATGCCATCTTACGAATAGCATCTCGTTGCGCATCTTTATCTTCAAGTTCTTTGCGTTTGAATTCTAAATGCATATCCATTTCTTCTTTAGAAATGTGTCCGTCACCATTCAAATCAATTCCATCGACCGCATCAGCATCGATCGTTTTCTTATCATCAGCCATTTATTATTCTCCTTATTGGATCCGATTGCTAAAAACTTATTTATAAAATGGTTGACATTCGGTGAATTTTGATATATAATACTCTAAAATATAGTTACTATAGAATACAGAGTATATTAAGGATTCCGAGGAAAATGGAAATATTTGATTTTTTAGGATGGTTTATAGTCATTTTGATTGTCGTGTTGTTTTTATCGAACACGATCTTTGAAGAAAGATTAAAATCTGAAATGCAAGAATGGACTATCGAAAAATTAATGGAATACTATGAAGATCAATCTAACCCAAGCTATTATAGAACTGAAGCATTGATAATAGCGCAAGAAAAAGAAAGGGAATCAGAATAATGCCAACGTATAGTTTTAAGTGTGAAAAATGTGAAGTTGTGACTGACTTCCGTATGAGTATGAGTGAAACTAAATCTGAAATGCAACTTCCTTGTGAAATATGCGATGAAGAAACAAACCAAAATAAAGTTATTACTGCCACTGCTGGATTCCAACTAAAAGGTAAAGGTTGGTTCGGTAAGAGCAAAAATACAACAGGATACTAATATGTTAAATGCGCGACAGTTGGAAGATTTTATTAGAGAGTTTGACGTAGTGTTGGATATTGATTTATCTGGAGATAGACCACAATATACCGCTTACACTAGTCGCTTACCTGATGTATTAGAATACGGTGATTTTCCGGCAGAAGCGATTGAACTATTATGGTCTTCTGTTGTTACGACAGAAGAAATACTTGACGTTGATTTATTAGAAGAATAGAAGAGATTATATTATGGAAACAGTGATCACATCACAACCGTTATTTAAAAGAGACTCCACCGGCAAGATTAGAGAATGGTTTTACGAAGTAGGTAAAGATTCTACTTCTGTTGCTTGGAGAACAGTCGCAGGTACTCAAGATGGTAAGAAGGTTACTTCAGAGTGGCGTACTGTAGAACAAAAGAACGTCGGTAAAGCAAATGAAACCTCGTTAGACGAACAAGCATTACTTGAAGCAGAGGCAGACGAAAAGAAGAAGTTAGATCGTGGTTATTTTAGAGATATCTCTGAGGTAGATACGTTTACTAAAATTAAACCAATGCTTGCTTCTAAACATGAAGATGCCAAATACGATTTTACCGAAAAGGAATATTACTCACAACCAAAACTAGACGGCATTCGTTGTATTGCTCGTGCAAATGGTTTATGGTCTCGGGCAGGTAAAGAAATCATTGCCGTTCCACATATTATGGAAGCACTCAAGCCATTCTTTGACGCAAATCCTGATGCTATTTTAGACGGTGAGTTATATAACCATGATTTAAAAGATGATTTCAATAAGATTACTTCTCTTGTACGTAAAGCAAAACCAAAACCATCTGACATCGAAGAAGCAAAGGATTTAGTACAGTATCATATCTATGACGTGATTAGTTCCGACAAAGATTTCTACGATCGTTGGTTAAGTATCAAACCTAAAATTAATTTTGGTAAAGAACTTGTACATGTTGAAACGACAAGAATAACAACGCAACCTTACATGGATGGTTTATATGCTGAATATATTGGCGACGGTTATGAAGGTCAAATGATTCGTGTGAATGGTCCTTATCAAGAAAACAAACGATCTAAATTGTTAATGAAACGTAAAGACTTTATCACTGAAGAATATCGAGTACTTGGCGTTTATGAAGGACAAGGTAATTGGTCTGGATGTATTAAACGATTTGAATTAATTGATGATAAAGGAAACGAATTTGGTGCAGGAGTTCGTGGCACGCAAGATAAACTGAGTGAACTGTTTGAATCTGGTAAACAACCAGACTGGGCAACTTTACGTTATTTCGAACTAACACCAGACGGTATTCCACGTTTCCCTGTAGTTATTGACTACGGTTATGGACAAAGAGAAGATTAATGAATAATTACATAGAGATACTACAATGGGTCATCTTTACAATATCTGTCATATCAGTATTTGCTCTTAGCGGTAAAAGCATACGAGAAAAAAAGATAGGATGGGTATTCACAGGCATGGCTCGTTTTGGTGGTATCTTTGTGTTTGCATATTTTGAACTTTACGCTATGGTAGCCATGAATATCATGTACGTAGTGTTATCATTTAGAGGATATAGAAACAGTGAACCCACTAATAGAAAAGATTTACCTAGAAGAAGTCAATCGACAAGCATCGACGATTGAACTAATTGCTTCAGAGAACTTTGCATCTCAAGACGTAATGCGTTTATGTGGATCTGAGTTTACAAATAAGTACGCCGAAGGTTACCCAGGCAAACGATATTATAATGGATGCGAATTCATGGATGATATTGAAACACTTGCTATCACGCAATTACAAGAAATCTTTGGATGTAATTTCGCAAATGTACAACCACATTCTGGTGCAAATGCAAACTTAGCAATCTTCAATGCGTTTCTAAAACCAGGTGATGTTATTCTTGGTATGGATTTAGCAAGCGGTGGCCATTTAACTCATGGTGCTCCTGTGAATATTTCAGGTAAAATCTACGATCCTGTTTTATATGGAGTAGATGAAAATGGTTATATTGATTACGATGAAGTTCGTACGTTAGCTAAAGAGAACTTACCTAAAATTATTATTGCTGGTGCAAGTGCATATCCACGTCAAATCAAGTGGGAAATCTTTAGAGAAATTGCTGATGAAGTTGGCGCGTATTTAATGGTTGACATGGCACACTACTCTGGTTTAATCGCCGGTGGTGTATATGATAGTCCAGTACCTTATGCTGACTTTGTTACGTCAACAACGCATAAGACATTACGTGGACCTAGAGGTGGTATTATTTTATGGAATAATCAAGATTATACAAGAAAGATTAATTCTTCTATATTCCCAGGTACACAAGGTGGTCCTTTGATGAATATCATTGCGGCAAAGGCACAAGCATTCACCGAAGCTAATACACCAGAATTTAAAGAATACTCTGCACGTGTTATTGATAATGCACGAGCAATGGTTGAAGTATTTAAAGAAAACAACTTTAAAGTTCAAACCGATGGCACAGATAGTCATATCATTCTATTAGATCTAAGCGAGTCTATGTATAGTGGTAGAGAAGCCGCTGATCTACTTGAAGAAAACGGAATTACCGTGAATAAGAATGGTATTCCAAATGATCCTCGTAGTTTTGTGGAAACATCTGGTATTCGTATTGGAACCGCTGCCGAAACTACTCGCGGTAATGATACTAAAGACTTTAGACACATTGCAGAAAAAATAGTAAATATTTTAAAATAACTATTGACAAGACAGGGAAGTTTTGTTATTATATAAACAATTGATTAAACCAACTAACTAAATGAGATTTATATTATGAAAAAGTTATTATTAGCAACATCTTTATTATTATCAACTTCTGCTATTGCGGCTGAGCCTCTTTCTGCATTAGGATTTAACGCAGGCATGTCTTACAACGAAGCTGTTGCGCACGCTGAGTCAAAAGGATTTCCATGTGGTGAACAATCTGAAGACGGAAAGGTTAGATGTACGTCAGAAAAAGCAAAAGAAGCAGGTCACGATTATTCTGTTGAGATTACAGATCCCGAAAAAATGGATAATCCAGTGAGCGATTGGTTTATTGAAATACACTGCAGTTCTTATAGCACTTGTCAATCTGGAATAAAACCAATTGCACAGGCGGTTGTAAATAGAAACGCTGGGTTATCAATGAAATATAATATGGAATATATTAAAAACCCATTCAGTGGCGCATATATGCGTAATCCATATACCAACGAACCATTAAAGATTGAAACATACAAAGGTACTGGTAGAGCTGGTGATGACGTGGAAGTATATAAAGATGCTATTGTTTTAATCAAAGGTCAATTAGCGGAAACAATTACCCTATAATGAATAACGTAGTTGATGAAGCTTTAATTATATTAATGGAGGAAGCTGCTGAGGTTCAACAAGCAGCTTCTAAATGTGTACGGTTTGGCCTTAAAAATAATTGGGATAGCTTAGAACGAGAACTTGGCGATTTAATGTGTTTACTCGATTGGTTACAAGAAAATGAATGTATAGATTGGGAAAATGTAATAGAGCAAGTCGAAGTAAAAAAAGAAAAGCTCAAAGTTTATAGTCAACTTTATGAAAAGAAACCAGAATATTAAGGAATAAAATATGTCTTATATTGAAACAATTAATGCACAGATCGAAAGATTAAAAACAAAGAAAGCAACTCCTAGCAATAAAAAGAAACTCGCTCGACTTGAAAGAATTGTTGCATTTACCGAAGGTCGTCGATAAAAAAATAAAAAAAGTGTTTGACATTAGATATATACTGTGTTATTATATCTAAATACAATAACTACTCAAGAGGTTATACCGTGTTACTAAAGACTTTGATCTTTATCCTTTCGGTTACTATAGTTGCATTAGGATTTTATCTTAGAATCAACTATGGCAATGCTGGATGGTTGATTCTACTTATCATTCCATCATTATTTTATATTATGTTTTACTTTATTGAGGTTATATATGTCTTCAAAAAATACAAATCGAAACTTCGTGGCAAAGTACGCAAAACAGTTCAATAAAGCCGCAGTGTTCAAGGATAAGAAAAAAGAAGTAAAAAAGACTGGATATAGATATCAGCTTGATGATGATTTCTATGATGATGCAAACGGTTTTCCTGAGGACATCAAATGAATAAATTTTTACACAACCCAGATGTTGAACTTTTAGTTCAATTAGCAAAAGAAGTAGAATCGGGAGATCCTTTTGATTGGTCTGATACGAATATAGATGAAGACTATGCATATCGTATTATGGCAACTCATGTATTAGAGATGACCGATGACAAACTACTTATTAGCGCAACACTTACTAAACTTCTCGTAGAGAATATGATTTTAAATGCAAGACTAATTATGGCACAGGAGAACAATTAATAATGTCATTAAAACTAAAAGAATTAACTAGAGAGCACCACGATAATGTTGAACGATCAGAGTTCGCCGAAATCTTATTAAGCTCTAGAATTAGTCCAAGGCTATATCAAGAATACTTACATGCTCAATATGCTAACTATTCTGTATTGGAACACCATGTTAAAATTCCAAAGGAATTAGAAGGTATCTTTAGAGCAGATTTAATTTTAGCAGATCTTCAAGATTTGGAAGATGAATACGGATTAGATGAATTGATTCATGAATTAGAGTCGACTGAAGAATATCGTGAATATATTGAATCTTTAGCAATGGAAGGTAAAGATGAAGAGATGTTAGCTCATTTATATGTACGTCACTTTGGTGATTTACATGGTGGACAGATTATCAAAAAGCGTGTCCCTGGTCAAGGCAAGATGTACGAATTTGATAATCGTAAAGATCTTATCGCAGGCGTTCGCGAACTATTGAATAATGACATGGCTGAAGAAGCATCTAAATGTTTTGGATTTGCAGAGAAAATGTTTGAAGAAATAATGACTAACTTTGAAACAGATGAATGTTTCGATGAGTCGCTATAATACAGCCCTAGGACCGTTAGGTTAAGGCCGTATCGGTGTGCCGACCACCGGCAAGATTGGATTCGCTACCCCGTCTTGCATCGTTCGGCATTTTTTAATATCGGAGAAAAATAATAATGAGTGATAATCAACTTTGGGTTAACCTAAACAAATTTGCTGATGAAATTCGTGCCGAGTTTGATAATGATTTAGTTCGTTATGAAGATCCTCGTTACGAAGAAGTAATTGAGAACCCTGGGTTTGAAGGATGGACAGATACCTTTTGGACTGGACCTAACATTAGGAAGGCTCATTTAAAAACAGTTGAAATAGATAAGCAATGGCTATTGCATATTAATATCTTTCCTGAAGATGGATGTAACTATCCTATTCTTGGTTTTGATATTGTTGCTTCTCATAGAAAGGCCACAGGATCATTCTTCGATCTTTCTTCTGTTTCTGATTATGAACATCCAGTTCAATTGATATACCACGAACAAGTAAAAGATTTGAAATGGAGACGCCCTCGTAAATTACCAGAATGGGCTCAGCAAATCTTTTCAGATGATATGTTAGCAATTGGCGGTTTGGATACTGGGCCAGAACTAGATCAGCTGATGGAAATTAGTATGAAAATCATTAAGTTATATTTAATGATGTCGCCTGCGCAAAACATCAAAACGGATGTATCTACAAAAACTGGTTTGAATAAATATTGCCACTATCAGAAACAAAACCCTCATCTACATAGAGCTATCACCGCAATGGGGATAAGTGACAAAGCAAAAGATATGTATATAGAAAACATTCTTTTTGAAGAAATTTAAAAAATTGGTTGACATTCTTTATAATCTTTGTTATAATAGCTACATAAATTAATCAACAGGAGTAATCATGTCATCAGTTGTCGCAATGACACCAGAAAAGATACACCATGAAATATCTTATATGATATCTAGTGGAATTCCGTATATCGAAGCATTAATCGAGTACGCAGAAAAAAACAGTCTTGAAATTGAAGTCGTTGCGTCGGTTGTAAAGAAATCGTCTATCTTAAAAGAAAAAGTAAAAAGTGAAGCAGTTAAATTAAGAATGGTGCAAGAAGATGCAACAGATATTACCGAATTCTCTAAATGAGCAAGGCTTTCAAGCTTATATTAAATATCTTGCTTTTAAGAAACATTTTACAACAGATGGTTATGATTACCACAAATACAACGGCAAAGTAAGAGCAAAGTTCGAGACATTTAGAACTCGCAATGATGCTTATTACTTCGCTAAGTTAGCTAATAAAGATGATTATGAAAATGTTATATTGGCTAACATGATTGTTAAACCTAACACTTGGGTTCGTGATATTCTTGACGTTCAAGGAGAACAACGATACACTGAGTGGAGGAAACGAATTGACTCGCTAGGACATACGTTCAAATCTGAATTGAGTAAGTTAGATGATGATTATCAGAAGAACTTTGTAAGTCCTAGTGGTCAACACCCGTTCGTCATGCAATTATATCTGCAAAAACGGATATCTTTGGAGACGTTCACTATATTATGTCACGTTTCTAATATTTTTCCCTATTGGGAGAAGAATTTAGTTGACAAATTTGTCGCATGTGATATAATTAGACTATCTAAGAAATACAAACCTTTCTTGGAATTCGACAATTCGCGATTTAAGACAATAGTTAAAGATCGCTTTTTTTAAAAACAAACCGTTATATAAAACGAAAATACAACGCTATACGCAGGAGAAATACGTATGTCATTTGACGCACTAAAAAAGAACCGCACTAAATCTCTCGACAAGTTAAATTCACAACTTGAAAAGATTACTCAAAAATCATATTCCGATCCTAATGAAGGTAAATTCTGGAAACCTACACGTGATAAAGCAGGTAATGGTTTTGCCATTATTCGTTTCTTACCATCGCCAGCAGGTGAAGAAATGCCATTCGTTCGTGTATGGGATCACGGCTTCCAAGGTCCAACCGGTTTATGGTACATTGAGAATTCTCTAACAACAGTTAACCAAGACGATCCTGTATCTGAGTTCAACTCAAAACTATGGAATTCTGGTATTGAGTCTGACAAAGAACAAGCTCGTAAGCAAAAGCGTCGCTTGAAATATGTTGCTAACATCATGGTAATTAAAGATCCAGCTAATCCTGAAAATGAAGGTAAAGTATTCATGTATCAGTTTGGTAAGAAAATCTTTGATAAATTGAATGATCTTATGAACCCAACGTTTGAAGATGAAGAGCCAATCAACCCATTTGATTTATGGGAAGGTGCTAACTTCCGTCTTAAAATCCGTAAGTTCGAAGGTTATCCTAACTATGATAAGTCAGAGTTTGATTCTCCTTCTGCTCTGTCTGACGATGATTCTGAACTAGAACGTATCTATAATCAAGAACATTCTTTACAAGAATTAATCGACCCTAAAAACTTCAAGTCATATGCTGAGTTGAAAACCAAACTACACCGTGTACTTGCATTGGATGAAGAAGGTCCTACAGCAAGCTATACTCCGTCTGCTGAAGCTGCTGCCGAAGCCGATGATGGTTTAGATTTAAGTAGCATGACATCGAGTGCACCAGTTGCAGAACAACAAGTTGCTCCTTCTGATGATACTCCACCGTTCTCCACTGATGATGACGATGATTTATCAATCTTTAAAGAGTTAGCTCGCGGCTAACTAGGAAACAATCATGGACAAGAAAACCAACGATATTTTAGATTTTGACTTTGGTTTTACTGCTGTCGATGCTGATGAATTAGAAGTTGTTCGCGATGCCAAAACGCAGACCGAACAACTTACTTCTTCAGTTGAAGATCTGAGCGAACGTGCTCAGTTAATGTACAAAGCAGTTATGCCGTTAATCAATAACCTAAAAGCAAATCCTGAAAAGGATTACATTTATTGGCCAGATCGTTATGAAAAGCTCGATGCCTTTGCCGATAAATTATATGAAATTATGAATGGAGAAAATAAATGAGTTTGCTAAACAAAATGCTTAAGGCAGGAGCAATCAAGGATTCGTCGGTGTTATCTAAATCGGCATTCTTTGATGAAAAAGATCCAATCCAAACTGAACTACCTATTGTTAATATTGCATTTAGCGGATCGTTGAATGGTGGTTTAATCCCTGGATTGACTGTAGTCGCCGGCGCATCTAAATCTTTCAAAACATTACTATCGTTGTATTGTATGAAAGCATACCTTGATAAGTATGAAGATGGCATCGCATTATTATATGATTCCGAGTATGGTATTACACCAGAGTATTTGGAAAGCTATGATATTGATACTAGTCGTGTACTGCATATTCCACTTGAAGACGTAGAACAATTGAAGTTCGATATCACAAAACGTTTGGATCAAGTTGAAAAAGGCGATCGTGTCTTTATTATGATTGACTCTATTGGTAACCTTGCTTCTAAGAAAGAAGTCGAAGATGCCATGAATGAAAAGTCAGTTGCTGATATGTCACGTGCTAAACAACTTAAATCATTGTTCCGTATCATTACTCCAAAATTGACTACTCGTGACATTCCTTGTATCGCAATTAACCACATCTATCAAGAAATGGGATTGTTTCCAAAGAATGTTGTATCGGGTGGTACAGGCATCTACTATTCTGCAAACCAAATCTTTATCATCTCTAAAGCTCAAGAAAAAGATGGCACTGATTTAGCAGGATTTAAATTTACTATTAATATTGAAAAATCTCGTTTCGTAAAAGAAAAAGCTAAACTACCGTTTACTGTTCTATACGATTCTGGTATTCAAAAATGGTCTTCGTTATTTGAATTGGCTTTAGAGTCAGGTCATTTAGCAAAAGCAACCCAAGGTTGGTATAATATAGTTGACCAAAGTACAGGCGAGATCATTGAACCAAAACGAAGAGCTAAAGATATCGAAAAAGATAACGAGTTCTTTGAAGGATTAATTAAAGATCCTAAGTTCAATAAACATGTTGAGAAACGTTTTAAATTAGCCAATATTAATGTAGAGAATGAAGATGCTAGAGAAGACGATACTATCTAACCTAATCCATAACGAAGAGTATTATCAAAAGGTATTTCCATTTGTGAAGGGCGATTATTTCGAAGATATGTCCCTTCGCAAAATCTTTGATACTTATTCCGACTACGTTACTACATATAGGGAGCCTCCGTCAATCGAGGCTCTCAAACTCTCGTTAGATAAAAGAAAGGATCTTAACGAGAGTTCTTATAATGAAGTAATGGAACAAGTCAATACTTTAAAAGCCGATAAAGAAACTAATATAGATTTCTTATTTGATGAAACTGAAAAGTTCTGTCAGAATAAAGATTTATATAATGCTATCAGAAAATCAATCCTCATTCTTGACGGCGAAGAAAAGGAATTAGATAAAGGTTCAATCCCTAAGTTATTACAAGACTCTCTTGGTATCAGTTTTGACCAAAGCGTAGGTCATGATTACCTTGAAGAATCCGACGATCGTTACGACTTTTATCATAAGAAAGAAGAACGTATTCCGTTTGATATTGATATGCTTAATACGGTAACCAAAGGTGGATTACCTCGCAAATCTATGACTGTTCTATTGGCAACAACTGGTGGTGGTAAATCATTACTTAAATGCCACATGGCTGCTAATCATTTGATGTATGGAAAGAATGTTCTGTATATTACAATGGAAATGGCAGAAGAACGTATCGCTGAACGTATTGATGCTAACATTATGGATATTACAATCGATGAAGTAAAAGAAATTCCTCGTGATGTATATGAAAAACGTATCAATCGTTATAAAGGTAAAACAACTGGTAAATTAGTTATCAAAGAGTATCCTACAGGTTCTGCTCACGTAGGTCACTTCCGCCATTTACTAAATGAATTGAAAATGAAAAAAGGTTTTACTCCAGATATTATCTTTATTGATTACTTAAATATCTGTTCGTCTGCTCGTGTACGTGGTGCTGCGGCGGCTAACTCATACAACCTTGTTAAATCAATTGCAGAGGAGGTACGTGGTCTTGCGATGGAATTCAATTGTGCGGTTGTTACTTCATCCCAGTTCAATCGTGATGGCTATGGTAATAGCGACGTTGACCTTACTAATACTTCTGAGTCTATGGGTATCACTCATACTGCTGATTGTATCTTGGGTCTAGTAACATCAGAACAACTCGATGAACTTGGTCAGTTGATGATTAAACAATTAAAGAATCGTTGGGGTGATCTTGGTCACTATCGTAGATTCCTTGTTGGTATTGACCGAGCTAAAATGAAAATCTTTAATCTTGAAGAAAGTGCCCAACGAGATATAGAAGGTGCCGTAAATGGTAAACCAGCCGGTGGTTATGGACAACAAAACGATACACCTGCGTTTGATAAAGGCGACTTTGGTTCAAGAATGGGCAAGAAGAAGAACATCTTCAACAACGATGCAACCTCAACTCTGTTATAAATAGTTTTTAATTAATTTTAAATACTAAAGGTTGAAAATGTATACGTTTAAACAATATATGGTAGAAGATTTAAGTGATGTTAGATATATCACAGCAGCCGATGTTCAAGCATTTGACTCGGCTATCTCTCCTTATGTATATACAGTAAAGGGATCTAGTTCAAGGACGACTACTCTTGTTGTAAGAGCCGCTGCTGATGATCGTAAGAAAGTAAAATCCGATATTGAAAAGAAGTTAAAAGCTGCTCGTATTGATTTTAAGAAATCAAGACAAGGTGGATCAGTCGGATCTACTGAACTCAAATTAGGTACGCATACATTAAGAATTACTTACAAGCCAACTTCAGGCGGTATGTCAGAAACTACTCTTAATTCAACTATCACTGAATTAGTACCAGCGCTTGCGTTTATGGCGGGTAGAACTAAGTTTACATCAGAACAACAACTATATGATTTTGTTTCTAATTTAAAAGGAAACGATCAAGGTGTATATGTTGATAAAAGAGATATGCAAGCTGGTCATACTTTTGTTGAAACAATGCCAACATCATCTAAGTTTAAAGAAAAGATGCAAAACGCAATCGGTGTTCTTAAATATTTAGATGACCTCAATAACGAATCTACTATTGATAAAGTATATTGGGGATATCGTAAAAAGCCAAAAGGTGTAGCATCTAATCACAAAGGCGATCTTTTCGTTCAATTCAAATCTGGATCTATGTTAGGAGTTTCACTAAAAGCCGGTGGAGCTAAAACAAAAGAACCTCAATTAAATACATATGTAAATAAAATGTTTGATGATTTTGGTTACAATGGTATGAAAGGCGAATTGATAGATTCTATATACAGTAATGTTCATAAGCAATTAGGATTATCTCCAAATTGGATGACTCGTAGCGAAAAGTCAGATTCAATTGATACGATAGAAGATTATAGAGAAGAATATCCAGATCAGTATGAAGCGTTATACGATAAGATGTTAGATATTGTTAGGGATAGCGTAATTGCTGCGGTTAACAAAAGTAAAGATGATACTATAGGTTACATCAAGAAACAAGTATTACAAAAAGATGATACTGTTCCTTTAGTTGTAATAAAAGCAATTGGTAATAATTATGAAAAAGTTACGGATGAAGATCAGCTAGATGTATTCCTTCCTAAAGTAGTTAACATAATTGCATATAAATCACCAAAATCTAAACAAAATTGGTTTATTGAGTTGACATCTAAGGAAGAATCAGTTATAATGAATATGTCGGTTCGTTCAAACAAACCAAAACCCGATAATAAAATCGCACAAGGTTTTAATTTAGCAGTTAAATTCAACGGAATAACGGTAGCATAATGAAAAGATTTAAGTCTTATATAACGGAAGCAGCCGGTAAAAACTTACACATGACTCACCTCGAAGATGCTGTAATAGACGGCGGAGTAGTTGGTACTCGTAATGTTTTCGATTACCTACGAGCAGTAAGAGATATGTTAGCAGGTAATGCATCTGCACCTGTAAGTATTACTGTTAAATGGGATGGCGCTCCTGCGTTATTCGCTGGTGTTGATCCTAGTGATGGCAAGTTTTTTATTGCTAAGAAAGGTGTATTTAATAAGAACCCTAAAATATACAAAACGAATGAAGAAATTGATAATGATCTAAGTGGCGATCTTGCGGACAAATTTAAAGTCGCGTTAAAAGAATTCGCTAAACTTGGAATTAGTGAAGGAGTAATACAGGGTGATTTCCTATTTACGAAAGACGATCTCAAAGTGGAAAACATTGATGGCGAACCGCATTATACTTTCCATCCTAATACCATTGTTTACGCGGTACCTACGGAATCAGGACTCGGTAAAACAATTGCAGCATCAGAAATCGGCGTGGTCTGGCATACAGTATACAGAGGACCAAGCTTTGAAGAAATGTCTGCAAGTTTTGGAGAGGAGATTGCTGGAAAGCTCAAGAAAGCAAAAAGTGTCTGGTCAGTAGACGCTGTATTTGAAGATAGATCTGGTAATGCTACGTTTACTAAACAAGAAACAGGCGAATTCACTAAGATCCTTTCAAATGCAGGTAAGATATTCCGTCAAACCAAATCTCGTGTGTTAGACGAATTTAAGAATAACTCAGAGTTGAATGCTCGTACGAATACATATATCAATTCAAAGGTTCGTGAAGGTTCTCGCATCGGCGATCCTAAAGGTTTTATAATTGGCTTACAAGAATTCATTAGAGAATACTATCAAAAGCAAGCCGATAAAGTAAAACAACAAAAGACTAAAGATGCTAAAATCGCAAAAGGCGAAGAGTTAATAAAATTCTTTGATAAAAAGAATATGAAAGATATTGAAAGACTCTTTACTTTATATAATCTATTAGTTGATGCTAAGCTAATTGTAATAGATAAATTGAATAATGTAGAAGGTTTGAAAACTCTACTTAAAACAAAAGATGGTTTTGAAGTAACTGGTCAAGAAGGTTTTGTTGCTATAGATCATCTCGGTAAAAATAGCTTGAAACTTGTAGATAGACTGCAGTTTAGTAAAGCTAACTTCTCTACTGAATACATAAAAGGATGGCAAAAATAATGGCACGTGTACACTACCTTAAAAGATCGCGAGGCGAAGCAGTTCTTAAATGCTACGATAATTCTTCTTCTCCAGATCCAATCAACATTTCTTTATCAGACTTAGTTGCTGATGGAGAAACATTCGACGCAAACACTGCATTTGTAAGTGTAAAAGAATTATTCTGGGGAGCAAAGGTCGGTAAGCAAATCGATATTACCCGTAAAGATCCAGATTCAGAAGATACACACGGTCATTATTACCTTGTAAATACTGGTTCATATGACTATAACGGGTTTGTAGATGATGCATATTCAGATTGGGATATTAGAATTGAAGCAGATGGTCCATTCCACGTAATTATTAAATTAAACAAAACCGGTGGATATAATACTTAAGCTAAATATCAAAGGTTGGCAGAAGTAAATAAATATAATTTTAAATATGTAACTATACAATGGAGTATATTATGGGTAGAATACGTGATCGTGGTCATGACGGCGGCAATCTTTGGCGTTGGCAAACAATTGAAAGACTAGCGAGATTAAACGGTTGGACTAAAGGTGCTGAACTTGGCGTTTGGCGTGGTGAAACATTTAAACATCTAGTTAAAACATGTAAAAACTTACACATGACTGGTGTTGATTTATATGAGCCACAACCAGACAATGGTGGTCCTGAAACATGGACACCTGGTGAAAATGGTCATGCTTGGGACCATAACGCATACTATAACGACCTATTAGCATTCTGCGAACAATTCTCAGGTCGTGCACAAATCATTAAAGACTATACTACAGAAGCAGCTAAACAAATCGAAGACGAAAGTTTAGATTTTGTTTTTATTGACGCTGACCACTCATACGAAGGTGTTATCAGAGATGTAGGCGCGTGGGCATGTAAAGTGCGCCCGGGCGGATACGTAATGGGTCATGATATTCATTTTCCTACAGTTCAAAAAGCAGTGAACGAAATATACGGCGAAAACAAATATCATGTTGAAGATGACTTCGTTTGGTGGGTTCAAAAGTAATGAATATCGAAAAGAAGATAACGCAGATATGGATTGGGCCAAAGCCTGCCCCATTGAAGTGGATGTTGACTTGGAGAGATAAACATCCTGGGTGGGAATACAATATATTCACGGATGAAATGTTAAAAGCCCGCAAGTGGAAAAATCAGAGTCTTATTGAACACTATTATAATACAGGAAAATACCCTGGCGTATCTGATTTAATTCGTCTTGAATTATTGTATGAACGTGGCGGTTTTATGCCTGAAGCAGATATGTCATGCGTAAACAATACAGAAGAACTATTTACATCTCCTGAGCATTACGCATATTCTTGTTATGAAAATGAAAAAGGTCGTGGTTATAATATACAACCAATAATGGCATGTAACCCTGGTAATGAATTTGTTAAATTTTTAATCGATGAATTGCACAAATTAAAACCTTCGGACTTGCATCCTGCGCCTTTTAAATCTACAGGCAACGAGTTTTTAAGTAAACACGTACCTAATAACTTGCATAGATTAACTGTTTGGCCATCCCATTGGTTTATACCACAATTTTACGCAAGAGACGCCAAACGATATGATGGCCCTGATAAGATATATGCAGATCATCATTGGGGTTCAACTGGAATGCCATGGACAACTTCGTATGATAAGGCAGTTTTATAATGTATCTATCTCACAAATACAAATTCTTGTTTTTAAGAACACCAAAGACCGCAAGTAGTAGCCTGTCTGAGTTTCTAATTAAAAACATCCCAGATCCTGATGCGATTTATACTGATGTAGAAGACTCTAAAATACAAGGAACGTTGGATAAAGCAATAGTTGAAAAGTATAGTAGAAACTACAAAGTTTTTCATTTAACTTTAGAAGAACTTATTGCTGAAGGTGTTATGTCAGTAGATCAAGCTAGAGAATACACCGTCGTAAACGTATTAAGAGATCCTTTGGATAGACAGAAGAGCTTTTATTATTTCTATAAAAAATGGTGGTCTCCACAGACTCCAGCTTCGTGCCAAGAATATTTAAATTGGGCAAGGAATGGAACTTTTAGAGGAGAAGTAAATTCTACTTTAAAACAAACTGGCTTTTCTAAATACAATGGAGAATCTTTAGGCGAATATTGGTTATATGAAAACCTAGAGCATGAAGTAAAATCTTTCTTATATGATCTTGGTATACCTGTCACGGTTCCAATGCCAAAACATAAAACAGGATTTAGAAAAGATAGGAATAACGAATTCCAATTTGACGAAGAATCCATATCAAGTATCAAACATCACTTTAAAGAAGATTGCGAAGTATATGAACAACTCAAAAGAAGTAAAAACTAAAGCCTTTATTTTAAAAATAAAAGATCCTATTTCTGAAGAGTACGCAAAAGTAACCGCTGAGTCCTGCGATAATGTGGGACTTGAGTGGGAATACTTTCAAGGCTATCAGAATATGTTAGGTGTAAATGCTTGGTCTCTTACAGGTATTAAATTAACAAAGAATGAAGGCCGACCTTTTAATTGGCCAAAACCATCTATTAATATCCCATATGTTGAAAATCCATCACCGCCTCAAAAAGCCGAATGTTGTACTGCTGGGCATGCTGCTATATGGAAAAAGATTGCTGATAGCGATTTAGATGTTGGTATTGTATTAGAACATGACGCTATTATGTTACACAATATAAACGAAATGAATATACCAGATGGATATATCGTTGTACTTGGTTATAAAGTAACCGATCCCTCTAGATATGATCATGTAAATGCAGGTCCTACTAAAGAGTTCTTAGGTATCAATGGTCACGAAGGTGCACACGCATACGCTATGACTAAAAAGACGGCTCAATTTTTAATAAAAGAAATTGAAATCAATGGCCGATTAGGTTGTGTTGATAATGCATATTTCATATTAAATCAAAGAAGAACACAAATCCCACTTTGTATTGCGAGTCCAACTCCTGCTTTAGGTTGGTTAAGAGAGTCTACTATATGGTCTGATTCTGCAAATAGAAACTATGACTTTATACCATCGTTTAAAGAAAATTATAAATAACACTACAACTAAATTATAATTAATAAAACGAAAGGTTTCTCATGACTAACGAAGCAAAAAAGAAAGATAAGAATCTTAAAAAGTTTAAAGAATTTGATCCTTCTAAATATATTGAAGTAAATCCAGTTCTAAAGGAAGCTGTCAAAAAAGAAGTTGCTGTTATTGCGTTTGGCAGAATGAATCCTGTTACGTCTGGGCACGAAGTTTTAGCAGATGTTGTTGCCAAAAAGGCAAAAGAACTAGGCGGTGCTCCAGGCATATATCTTTCTCATTCGCAAGATAAGAAAAAGAATCCACTCGATTACGATACAAAAATATTCCTCGCACAAACTGCTTTCGGCAGAGATCTAATTAAGAAATCAAAAGCAAGAACAATCCTCGAAGTGGCAGCAGAGCTACAGAATCAATTTAAGAAATTGGTAGTGGTTGCTGGATCTGACAGAGTAAAAGAATTTGAAACTTTATTAAACAAATACAACGGAAAGCTTTATACATATGATTCTATTGAAGTCGTATCAGCAGGCCAAAGAGATCCTGACGCAGATGGCGCAAAAGGTATGTCTGCTTCTAAAATGAGAGCTCTTGCTGCAGCTGACGACTTCGATGGATTTAAAAAGGGATTGCCTAAAAAGTTACAAGGTTCTGAAGCTAAGGTTGCATTTGCAGCAGTTCGTGATGGAATGGGACTAACTGAAGATAGCGATTTAGATGAAGCTCTTTCTAGAGAAGGTCGTCGTAAAATCGGTATTGCTATGCGCAAGAATAAGAATAAGATAGCTAGAGCTCGCAAGAAATCATTAGGTAAAAAGGCTGATAAAGGTACTTTAGAAAAACGTGCACGCAAGCAAGTAATCAATAAACTTAAAACAAAGTTTGCCAAAGGCCGTAGCCTGTCTGATCTATCTGATAAAGAAAAGCAAGCATTAGAAAAGAAAGTCAAAAAGATTTCCAACGCAAAGATAAACACGTTAGTTAGAAAGACTCTACCTGATGTTAAAGCTCAAGAAAAAGAAAGATTGCATGGTACAATAGATAAGAAAGGTGTTAATGAGTCTTTCGAACTATATCTACAAGAAAGAAAGGCAGAAGATCCTGATGTAAAGGATATGCCAGGAAGTCAACCTAAAGGTTATTATAAAGGTCTTAGCAAAAAAGATAAAGAAGCAAGAGCAAAACACTTTGCCAAATATGCTAAGTCTGATGACGACAATCCTGCTTCATATAAACCTGCTCCAGGCGATGAAGACGCAAAAACAAAACCATCTAAACATACTAAAAAGTTTAAAGATATGTTCGGTGAAGCGTCTGAAACAGATTGCGCTCCAAAGAAAAGATACCATAATCTAATGGCAAGCAATGGTCAAGTTAAATTCGATAAACGATTTAAGTTATACAAACCAAAGAAAGAAACTCCTGACAATGTAAAAGAGTTTATCAAAGCAGCTAAAGATTTAGAAGAGTCCATTGATTTAATGGAAAGCAAGGCTAAAGCTGCATTAAAGAATAAAGCAGAAAAATCTGGTATGCCATATAGTATACTTAAAAAGGTATATGATCGTGGTGTAGCTGCATGGCGTACAGGTCATCGCCCAGGTACTAATCCACACCAATGGGGTTTAGCAAGAGTTAATTCATTTGCTACTAAATCAAAAGGTACGTGGGGTAAAGCTGATAAAGACTTGGCTGATAAAGTACGAAGCGAATCTGTTGAACTTGATGAAGCTCGTAATTATAAACATAAAGCAGATGCATCTCATAAAGTGAAAGCAACTGTATGTTATATAGATCCTATGACTCGTCAACGCAAATGCGACGATGTTTATTTCAAAAGTAAGATGGACGCCTTATCCTTTAAAGATAATGTTAAAGGTTTTCCAAAAGGTGCTGAAGTAGAAGCTATCAAAGAAGAACTTGATGAAAAAGCATCTGGTTTAAAAACTCTCGCTAAAATACTAGCCAAAACTACTAAACGTGATTTGTATAAAAAGGCTATTGAATTGGTCAAAAAAGCAGCAAAAGAAGATCCTAAGAGAGACTTGGCGTATCACGCAGGGAAGGTTGTTAGGAAATTTAATCTTAATATAGATCCTATTGTACTACGTGATATTGTTGTAGAGGAAGGTGGTGCCGGAGATTGGGGCACTGACGAATTAACTGATAAATATAAGAAAGATACTCCTGATGCTTAATTTTAAAAAGTTTATTACAGAAGGTTCTGAATCTTGGGAAGACGGTTATAAACGTCGCGTTGTTAAAACGACCAAACCAGAGCATAAAGAACAAGGGTACGAGTGGCGTATCAAAGGTAAAGATCGCAACGAAATCTCTATCAAACTATATAAGAAAAAACCAGATTTCGCAGAATTTAAAAAACAAATGAAACGTGTCGCAGGACATGAGTTCGGAGGATAAATGAAAACGTTTAAAGAGTTAAAAGAATCTATTAATGAAGCACGCAAATATTCAGTATTAGATACAAAGAAGAATCAAATTGTAAGCAGACCTAATATAACAAAAGCTGCAGCTCAAAAGCTAGTTGATAAAGATCCTGAGAATCGTATTATGGGCAGTCCAGAGTTTATTCATGATAAACGCACTGCTGCGCTAAAAGAAGTTGACGAATCAGTTGAACTTGATGAATATGGCGTTATGGGTAAACGTGCATTTAAACGTAAAGAACATGAGTTCGAAGCAGAGATGGAACGTAAAGCCGCCGCAAGAAAGTCGGCAGGCGACAGATTACCTCGTGTTATTTACATCAATAATAAAGTTTGGAAAAAGGGTGGAAAACCTGTCGAATTTAAAGATCTTCGTCATGCGCAAAATGTAATTCGTTCTCTTAAAAAGAAAAACCCAGATAGCGAGTATTTTTCTATTGTAGCTGATATGTATAAAAGTATAGGCGACGTATACAAAGAAAGCATACAAATTGAAGAATCAGCTAAAAGAATGTCTGTGGATTTTCAAATGGATGTAGAATCAATTGATATTAAAAAGTTTGAACGAAAATATAAAGTAAAAGTAAAAGACAATGGCGACGGCGATGTTACCGTTACTGGCAAACAAGCTGATATTAAAAAAGCTTTAATGGGATCTGAATATGGAATGGATGCTGATGGTGTAGAAGAGTTATTCCCAGAACTTTTTTGATTTGAAAAATCTTAATAGCGAGTTGAATTATGTATAAAATAGATGTATATGAACAGGAGTCTGCGGCAAACCCGTGGACTGTTGTACTATTAGATTCATCATTAGAAATACAAGATGATAGAATAGTAATGGCAATGTATTCTACAGAACAAGAAGCAACTGATTGGATTGCTGCACAGCCAACTAGTGACACAGCGACTTATGTAATTATTGAAGATACCAATTTACAACGAGTTGGTGATAGATTCAGAAATTTCCAAGGAATTGATTTTGAAAACATTTAAACAACATATCGGCGATACGTTAGAGTTTGATTTATATGAAGGAACTACAGTACCTTTAGAATCACCTATGCTAGAATCAGATGACCCTGAATTGAATAGTCCTAAACGCAACTCAGGCGATGGTAAAAAATATGTTGTGTATGTTAAAGATCCTAAAACAGGAAATGTAAGAAAGATTACGTTTGGCGATCAGAAAGGTGGATTGTCATCTAAAATTAATGATAGAGAAGCTGCTAAGAATTTTGCTTCAAGACATAATTGCGATACTAAAAACGATAAAATGTCTCCTGGGTATTGGTCTTGTAGATTACCTAAGTATGCTAAAGAATTAGGATTAAAAGGTGGTGGATCATATTTCTGGTAAACCTTATATTGATAATGATACCGTAAGAACATTTGATGTATCTCTAAAATCCGAAGAATATGTATGGCATAGAGATAAAGAAGATCGTCAAATAGAAGTTCTTGAAGGGGATGGCTGGCAATTTCAAATAGATGGTTGCCTGCCTTTTTTGCTTCAGAAGGGTACCATTTTTACAATAGAAGAAGGCGTGTATCATCGCTTGATTAAAGGCGTAAACGACCTCAAAATAAAAATAATTCATTTGAATAAATAGAAAAGATATTACAACAAATACGGAGACAATTATGTCATTTAAGGATTTAATCGAGTCTAAACTCGAAACACAATTATCATCTGCATTATCAGAAGGTAAATTAAAAGCCGGTAAAGGATACTCCTTCGCTCTTTCTCCTCAGCATGAAAAAATGTTAGACGAATCTCTTGACGAAGCTAAAGGCGATATTAAAACGTTTAAAACATTAGAAGATTGGTTAATGGCTGTTCTTTCTATTAAAGGTGCAACTGTATCTAAGTCTGGCGATAGCTTAAGAGCAAATGGTTTAGGACGTGGCGGATCTGCTACTTTTGAATTAAAGAAAGGTCGTGGTTCTTTATTAGAATCTGCTGAACTTGCAGAAGAAAAAGAAGAATGCCCTAAGTGCGAAGGTGAAGGTTGCGATCATTGCGATGATACTGGTTACCATGTAACTGAAGCTAAAAAGTTAGATCCTGTCGGTAAAGAAGACGACGATATTGATAACGACGGCGACGTAGATGATTCTGATGAGTATTTAAAGAAACGCCGCGGTGCAATTAAAAAGGCAATCGGTAGATCTAAAGAAAAGAAAGAAAGTAAAAAACAATTCATGTATGCTGCTAAATCTGCTAAAGAAGATGGCGAAAAAGAATTTGTTTTCGCAGGTAAAACATATAAAGTTGAAGATGTAGAAGGTATTTAAAATGATTGAATTTATTAAAAAATTATGGGCTATATTATTTGGTAAAGAAGAACAAGTAGTTGTTCCTGAGCCAGAAGTAACAAAGCCAAAAAGAACTAAAAAAGCTCCAGCGAAAAAGCCGGCAACTACCGCTAAAAAACCTGCAGCGAAAAAGCCAGCGACTAAACCTAAAGCAGCTCCTAAAAAGACTACTGCTTCTAAGGCGAAAGCACCAGCTAAAAAACCAAATACAAAACAAAAATAACCCAAGTACTATAAAGGAGAACTAACATGGCACAATGGGGAAAAACTGATACAGCGGCAGACGCACCAAAGTATCTAGAAGATAATGCAAATAACACAAACCAATCTCACGATGCAGATAATGCAGTATTCGTTGATACTGACGAAGCCGCTGTAGCTGCTAACCGAGCTAAAGGACTTAAAACTCCAGGTTGGAATTTGTATCATACTTATACTACTGAAGCTGGCGCTACTCGTCATATCGTAGAACCATTAGTAGCAATGAAAGTTACTGCTGCAAATGCAGGCGATGATGGTATCACTGGTAATACTGCAGTTGAAGATAGCATCGTAGCTGATAGCTAATAAATACTTTTATATTAATTTAAATATAAGTAAACTATGAAATTGACAGGATCAACCTTTCTACTATATGCAATGAAGCATTATGACAACCCTCACTGCACTGATGTATCAGAATTTGAGGAAGATATGAAAAGGTTTCAATACCTTAGAAAATTGTTTGGTCGTTATCGTCAAGATAGCGATTTAAAAGAAAGGTTGATTTTGAATCATCTTATTGTAATCTATAATGTATTTGGTCCTGAAGCGACTCATATGTTGTTTATGAAGTTACATGAATTCCACGAGTACTTAAGACCATTCGTAGAATATTTGAACTTTATGCCAGACGTTATAGAATATGATGTTGTATTATTAAACAAAGAAAACATAGTTTCTGATGAACATATTGTAAAAGTATTACAAGGAATCTAGTATGGTAGATTTATTTCTAGTATATTCTTTTATACGTAGATTAGTAACTCCATTTAATAAGTGGGATGCGTATAAGAAGGGTATCATAGACGATAAAGGGAATATTCTTAGAAAGAGGAAGTCTCTTGTTTCCGCGTCTGATAAAAAAGCTTTTGGTATTTTTGACCAATTGATTTTGAATCTTAAAAAGCTTTTAGGAAAACTCCCTGGTGGTCAAACTAAACTAGCTTCATATGCCGCTGCTTTATGGTTAATAAAAGAATATAACGAATTCTCCGATGGAGAATCATTGCTGACCGAAGATATATCAGATAGCGAATTAGACAAATCTTTAGATAGTTTTTATGAGCGATACTTGTATTATATCACAGTTGAAGAAGATGTCAATAGTTTATTTGAAAAAAGATTCGTTAAAGACGAAGAATCAACTAATGTAGGTTCTGGCGCAATTGCTGGTCTAGGAGTAGGTCCTGACGGCGAGCCAGGGTTAACAAAAGATCAGCAAAAGAAACATAAGAAAAGAAATCTTAAACGATTTAAACAGTTAATAAAAGGTGAAAACGATGAGTCCTGAAAATAGAGAAAATGTATTTGAACAATTGAAAATTGATGAAGGTGTGGTGTATGAAATCTATGAAGACCATCTTGGATATGCAACGTTCGGAGTTGGGCATCTGGTACTTGAATCGGATCCTGAGCACGGAGAACCAGTCGGAACACCAGTTTCAGAAGAGCGAGTTCGTGAATGTTTTGAAAAAGACCTCGACATCGCAGAATCAGAATGTATTGTGTTATACGGTGAAGCATGGGAATCTTTCCCTGGAGAAGTACAAGAGATCTTGGTCAACATGCTCTTCAATCTTGGACGTCCACGTCTAACTAAGTTTAAGAATTTCAACAAAAACATTTTAGAACACAACTGGGTCGGAGCAGCTCCTGAAGGTCGTGATTCTATTTGGTATCGCCAAGTTGGTAATCGAGCAGAACGTTTAATGGAACGTTTAGAAAACCTCGGATAATAAATAGATTAGCGATATTATATTTTAATTAAAGGAGAACTAATATGTCACTTAAGAAAATCGTAGAAAGTGCAATGAATAAAGATGCTTTGGATCTTAAAGATGCGTTTGCAGAAGAAATGGCTGTACGTGTTGCTGCTGCACTAGAAGAAAAGTACAAAAAGGTAAAAGAAGAAGAGGAGTCTGATGAAGACGAATCTGAAGAAGACGAAGATGAAGACGAAGACGAAGAAGAGTCTGATGAAGACGAGCTAGATGAAAAAGCTTGTGTTCGTGAGATGAAAAAACTTCACGCTTCAGCTTGTTCAAAAAATGAAATGTATAAAACTGTAAAAGAAAAGTATGGTTGTACTAAAGAAAAGTTTGAAAGTCTTTACGCTTCAAACTGTAAGTAATACAATTTACTAATTAAGTGCCGTGGGAAACTACGGCATTTTTGTCTTTATAGACTGAAAGGATATTACGATGGGTTTTGTTATACAATTATTATTAATACTCGTTTTGACATTAGGTGGTGGTTCATATTACCTATATACTGAAAATGGTATTTTAAAAGAAAATGTTATGAAATTAGAAAACGCCGTTGAAGAACAAAAGGCTGCAATGAAAGCGATGAAAGATTCGTTTGAAACTCAGAGTAAAGCGTTAACTAATTTACAACAAAGAAACGCCGAGATAGAAGCAGAAAAGGATCAGTACCTAAGTATCTTCCGTCGTCATAATCTTGATAAGTTAGCATTATTAAAACCTGGGCTCATCGAGAAACGTTTGAATAGTGGAACTAAAAAAGTATTTGAGGATTTGGAAAATGATAGTAAGAACATTTCTAATATTAATAGCAACGACTCTAATTAGTGGTTGTAGTGTATTCAGTCTTTTCGATAGAGAAGAACCTGTACAAATAATAAGTAAACCTGTAGAAATAGAAATTGTCCAACCAGCACTCCCTAGACCTCTTAGTTTAGATGCTCCTAAATGGTATGTAGTTTCAGAAGCTATTATAACAAATCCATGTAAAAAGGTCAAACAAGAAGATGGTACTGAAAAGAGACCAAAGTCTTGTTCTCAGGAAGAGCGTGAAAATCCTAAATGGCCTGTAGGGTATACATACCTTGACAAATTTATGGATGATATGAAAAAAGTTAATGGTGGCGATATTCTCTTTGTGGCTACTTCTGTAAAGGATTACGAAATGCAAGCGGCAAATATTCAGGAATTGCGTAGGTACATCAGAGAGCTTGGCGAAGTCATTATATACTATAGAGATGTAACTACCAAGAAAGTTGACAAACCCGAAGAGGTACAACCAATTGACAATTAAAAATAATGAATAAACTGGTTGACATGTAATAAATACTAGTATACAATATGCATTCGGTGACAAAATACAAAACCTCGTTCATCCGGGGTTTTTTTAACCGTGTAGGAGAATACAAAAGCAATGGCAGATGAATTAAACCAATTAAAGGTTGATCTTGCCCTAATCAAAAAAGACGTAAAGCAGATCGAAAAGTTCTTCGACAAAGTCGATGAATCGGTTAATACTATGTCTGAAATCTCCAAACAACTGGCTGTGCAGCATCAAGTGACGCAAAACTTTTATGATAAACTTGACTTTATAAACAATAAGATTGAAGATTTAGACCAATTAGTAGACGATCATCGAAAAGAAGATGTTGAGCGTACTAAAATATTAGGTCAAAGATTAGAACAATATAGGTCATCGTCAAAAGGCGATCACGAACGTTTAGCAAACGATAACTCAGAAGAACGTATACGCAGACATAAAGAAATTATGAATGAGATACGCGAAATGAATGAACAGCTAACTGGCAAATTAAACAAACAAGGAGAACGTATTTCTAAACTAGAAAATTGGAAATACTATACTATGGGCATTGCAGCCATATTAGTGTTTGTTGTAACAAAATTTGATTTCGCATCATTTTTTAGTTGACACCTAACATAATCTTTGTTATAATTACTTTATTATTGAACTTGAGCCCAAACATATATTATGATAGAATTTGTAGATTTAAAGTATGCACAAATGCTTTCGGGTCGATTGGAAAACTTTCGAATCCGTGGTACCAATCCATATAAAATAAACTTCAGATGTCCTCGGTGTGGGGACTCACAAAAGTCTCGTTCTAAGTCTCGTGGATGGCTCTTAGAACGAGACAATAAATTTTCCTATTATTGCCACAACTGTGGTGCTTCTGAATCATTCCAGTACTTTCTAAAGAATACAGACGCAATGTTGTATAATGATTATGTATCAGAAAGATTTATTAAGAAAGAAGTTAGAAAAGACAAAGACGCAGAAAGAACAATCACTAAAGATCGCTTTACTGCTCCTGTGTTTGATAAAGATAGGAAGAAAGTCGATCCTCTCAAAAGTATCAAAAAAATATCACAACTTAAGCATGATCATGCTTTAAAAAGATATATCAACAATAGACAAATACCGACCAATCAACATTACCGCATGTATTTTGCACCTAAATTTATGACATGGATTAATACTATTATTCCAGAAAAATTTGATAAGAATAAGATTGGTAAAGATGAACCTAGATTGGTTATACCATTCTTAGATTCAGAAGGTAAAATGTTTGGTTGTGCCGCAAGAGGATTTAATCCTAAAGGTATACGTTATATAAGTATTATGTTTGACGACAGACCAAAAGTATTTGGTTTGGACACTGTCGACTTTTCAAAACCATATTATATAGTCGAAGGCGCAATAGACGCAATGTTTATTCATAATGGTATCGCGATGGCAGGTGCAGGAGCTAATTTAAGTTCCTTCACGAATCCAGAAAATGCCGTTTTTGTATTTGATGCTGAACCTAGAAATAAAGATATACACAAAGCAATGCTTAAAGTAATTGAAGCTGGATTTAAAATCTGTATATGGCCAGACAATGTCCCAGGCAAAGACATTAACGAAATGGTTCTAAATGGTATGAAAAATCCACAAGGTGTAATAGTAAACAATACATATAAAGGTTTAGAAGCAAAGCTTAAACTTTCACAATGGAAAAAAACATGAGCATTAATTTGATTTTAGCAAGAGATGCCAATAACGGTATCGGACAGAACAACGGCCTTCCTTGGCCACACAACAAACAAGATATGAAATGGTTTAAAGACAACACACTAGACAATGTTGTACTGATGGGTAGAAAGACGTGGGAATCTATTGGAAGTAAACCATTACCAAATAGATATAACTATATAATATCGTCACGCGATTATGGAACACATGTTGCTGGTTATCAAAAATCTTTTGGTGAAGCAATTGAAAATCTAACAGCAGAATATCCATACAACGACATTTGGATTATTGGTGGCGCAAGTATATACGAGCAAGCAATCGATGTTGCTGATAATTTATACCTCACTACGTTTACAAATACTTACGAATGTGATACGAAAATAAGTCAAGAATTGGTTGACAGTTTCCCAGATTTGGTATATAATAAAGTTTATGATGATGTGAAATTTGAAATTTGGAGTAAAGAGTGAATCAGTACTTAAATGCTTTACGGCATATTATGGAACACGGTGAAGATGTAAGTGACCGAACAGGTGTTGGTACCCGTACAGTATTCGGACATCAAATGCAATTTAGTCTTCGTAGCGGATTTCCAGCAGTAACAACTAAGAAGCTCGCATGGAAATCTGTCGTAGGTGAATTACTTTGGTTCCTAGAAGGTAGTACAGATGAACGACGCCTTGCAGAGATTACATATGAAAAAAATCGTGCAGAATGTTGGGATCGTAAAACTATTTGGACCGCTAACTCCATGAATCAAGGCAAAGCACTAGGCTATGTAGATGGCGAGCTTGGTCCTGTATATGGTAAACAATGGCGAAACTTTGGTGGTGTGGATCAAATAGAAACTATTATCAATCAAATTAAAAACGATCCAGACAGTCGTCGTATTATTCTAAGTGCGTGGAATGTTCCAGAAATTGAATACATGGCTTTACCACCTTGTCATACGTTAGCGCAATTTAGAGTACTCAATGGCAAACTTAGTTGCCAACTATACCAACGTTCTGCTGATATGTTTCTTGGCGTGCCATTTAACATTGCTAGCTATAGTTTACTTACACATATGTTAGCACAAATATGTGGATTGGAAGTTGGATATTTTGTTCATACTATTGGTGATGCTCATATTTACAGTAATCACTTTGAACAAGTAGAACAACAATTACAACGAAAAGCAATGGTATGTCCTACACTAAAAATGCCGGAATTTAACTCGCTCGAAGAATTGTTAAATACAAAAACAAGCGATTATAAACTTTTAAATTATTCTCCAATGGATTCTATCAAAGCACCAATGGCAGTATAAATAACCTTTACATGAAAATGATGTATTATATAATTAAGGAAACACCATGATCCAAGTTGTTAAACGTGATGGTCGTAAAGAAGAACTCGACATTGAAAAGTTTCACAAAGTAGTTTTTCATGCCTGTGAAAACATAACAGGTGTAAGTCCATCTGAAATTGAAATAAAAAGTCAGATCCAGTTTTTTAATGGAATGACAACGTCAGAAATTCAAGAGACCCTCATTAAGGCAGCGAGTGATCTTATTTCTGATGAAACACCGAACTACCAATACGTTGGTGGTAGACTAATTAATTACGGAATACGCAAAGAGGTATATGGTCAATACACTCCTTGTACCGTAAAAGAATTAGTTGCTCGTAATACCGAACTTGGTTTTTACGATGACCAATTATTAGATTCATATAGCGATGAAGAGTGGGATAAAATTGAAACATTCGTAAAACATAACAGAGATGAAAATCTTACTTATGTTGCGATGGAACAATTACGAGGCAAATACTTAGCGCAAAACAGAGTAACAGGAGAGATCTTTGAAACTCCGCAGATGTGCTATATTTTAATTGCCGCTACTCTATTCGCGCAATACCCTAAGGAGACACGACTAAAATGGGTGAAAGATTACTACGATGCTGTTAGCAACCATGATATCAGTTTACCTACTCCTGTTATGGCTGGTGTTAGGACCCCACAGCGCCAATTCTCATCTTGCGTTCTTATTGAGACTGATGACTCTTTGGATAGTATTAACGCTACTTCAGCATCTATTGTTAAATATGTAAGCCAAAAAGCAGGTATAGGTATTGGCGGCGGTTCTATTAGAGCAATCGGTTCGCCTATTCGTAAAGGTGACGCATTCCATACTGGTGTTATTCCTTTTTATAAATTGTTCCAAGCTTCAACTAAATCTTGTTCTCAAGGTGGTGTACGTGGTGGCGCTGCTACTATCTATTATCCATTTTGGCATTTAGAAGTAGAAGATTTGCTTGTGTTGAAAAACAACAAAGGTACTGAAGATAATCGTGTTCGTCACATGGATTATGGTGTACAATTCAATAAATTAATGTACGAAAGATTAGTAACAGGTGGTGACATTACATTGTTCTCGCCAAGCGATGTTCCTGGGCTATACGATGCATTCTTTGCTGACCAAGACAAGTTCCGCGAGTTATATGAAAAGGCAGAACGTAATACACGACTACGTAAAAAGACTGTAAAAGCAATTGAGTTATTCTCCGCGTTTATGGAAGAACGTAAAAACACTGGTCGTATCTATCTACAAAACGTTGATAATGCAAATGATCACGGTTCGTTTTTACCTGATGTTGCTCCTATTCGTCAAAGTAACCTTTGTGCAGAAATTGATTTGCCAACTAAACCTTTGAAAGATTTTAATGATCCTGAAGGTGAAATCAGTCTATGTACTCTTTCAGCAGTCAACTGGGGTAATATAAAAACTCCTGCCGATTTTGAAAGAATTTGTACATTAGCTGTACGTGGTTTAGATGCATTACTTGACTACCAACGTTATCCTGTATTGGCTGCTCAGTTATCAACAGAGAAACGTCGTCCGCTAGGTATTGGTATTATTAACTTTGCGTTTTGGATGGCTAAGAATGATTTGTCTTATCAAGATATTAGTAAAGAAGGTCTTGAATTAGTTGATGAATATGCTGAAGCATGGTCTTACTATTTAATTAAAGCATCTGCCGATTTAGCAGTTGAGCAAGGTACCATCTCAGGCATAATGGAAACTAAGTATGGTCATGGTATTACTCCAAACCAAACTTATAAGAAAGATCTTGATGAATTAGTTAAACACAAAGAACGTATGGATTGGAAAGGATTACGTAAACAGTTGAAGAAAACTGGTATTCGTAACTCTACTCTAATGGCACTTATGCCTTCTGAAACATCTGCTCAAGTAGCAAATGCAACGAATGGTATTGAACCACCTCGTAGTTTAATTAGTGTAAAACAATCAAAACATGGTGTTTTAAAGCAAGTTGTGCCACAGTTCCATCACTTGAAGAATAAATATGATTTACTATGGGATCAGAAATCGCCTCAAGGTTATTTGAAAATCATGGCAGTATTACAAAAGTATATTGACCAAGGCATTTCTGTTAACACTAGCTACAATCCAGCATATTTTGAAGATGAAAAGATTCCTATGAGCGTGCTGCTCCAAGACATGCTAATGTTTTACAAGTACGGCGGTAAGCAATTATATTACTTCAATACTCATGATGGACAAGGTGAAATTGACGTAAGCAAAATGTTAGAAGAAGATTTGCCTGCTGGCGAAATTGATGATGATGATTGTGAATCCTGTAAGATTTAGTTTGACATCTGGGCCATATTAGTTTATAATATGGCCTTTATCAATTATAATAAAAAAGAGGAAAACAAATGAGCGTATTCGACGTAACAAATCGCGTTGACCACACATCAGTATCATCGTTCTTAGATCCATCTGGCGGACCTACTATTCAACGTTACGATACATTAAAATATAAACAGTTTGATAGCCTCACAGATAAACAACTAGGTTTCTTTTGGAGACCTGAAGAAGTGGACATCTATCAAGATGCAAAGGATTTTAAAAATCTAACAGAACATGAACAACATATTTTCACATCAAACTTGAAACGTCAAATCTTATTAGATAGCGTACAAGGTCGTGCACCTGCTGAAAGTTTTGGTTCTATTGTATCATTGCCGGAATTAGAAAATTGGATTATTACATGGACGTTCTCAGAGACAATCCATAGTCGTTCATATACGCATATTATTCGTAACATTTATTCTAATCCGTCTAAAATATTTGATGAAATGTTAGACGTAAAAGAAATTATTAGTTGCGCCGATTCTATTTCTGGATACTATGATAAGCTAATTGAACTATCTGGATATTACAAATTACTAGGTGAAGGTACTCATACTATCAATGGTAAAAAGGTTGTAGTTGATATGTACGAACTTAAGAAACTTCTATACCTCACATTAATGAGTGTTAATATTTTAGAAGGTGTTCGTTTCTATGTATCGTTTGCGTGTTCTTGGGCGTTTGCTGAACTGAAAAAGATGGAAGGTAACGCTAAGATTATTAAACTAATCGCACGAGATGAAAACTTGCATCTTGGTTCAACTCAAATGATGCTACGTTTGATTAAGAAAGAAGATCCTGATTTTGAAAAGATTGCGGAAGAGACTGAGCAAGAATGTATAGATATGTTTATAGAGGCAGCTGAACAAGAAAAAGAATGGGCTAAGTACTTATTCAAAGATGGTTCTATGATTGGCTTAAATGCTGAACTGCTATCTCAATACGTAGAATATATTGCTACTACAAGAATGAATGGTGTTAAATTAAAATCGCCATATAACGTTAAACAAAACCCATTACCGTGGACTCGTAAATGGATTTCAGGAGCTGATGTACAAGTTGCACCACAAGAAACTGAAATTACTTCTTACGTTCAAGGTGGTACTAAACAAGACGTGTCAATTGATACATTTAAAGGATTCTCACTATGATTGAAATTTTTGGTAAAGATAATTGTCCATATTGTGTTGCTGCAAAGCAATTGGCAGAAAGTAAAAAACTTGATTATGAATATAAAACGTTGGGTGTTGATTTTACTAGAGAAGAAGTGTTAGAACAATTTCCTGGTGCAAGAACATTTCCACAGATTAAAGTCTCAGGCGCTGCAGTTGGTGGGTATGAGGAATTACGTAAGTATCTAGCCACAGCGGCATAAATTATGATTGACGAAAAACATTTCCAAAATGTTATTGATAAGTTAAAAGAAGAAGATAAGTATCGTGTATTCAATGACGTAGTTAGGGAACGCGGCAAGTTTCCTAATTCCGTCTGGTACGGTCCTTATTCTATAAAGAACATTGTTAATTGGTGTTCTAATGATTACTTGGGAATGGGTCAAAATAAAAACGTGATTGATGCGATGCATACTGCTTTAGATAGAACCGGTTCTGGTTCAGGCGGTACACGTAACATAGGTGGTACATCGCATTATCATGTTGCTCTTGAAAGAGAGTTGGCGTCACTTCACAAAAAAGAACGTGCTTTATTGTATAGTTCTGCTTACGTAGCAAACGAATGGTCATTAATAGCTTTATCGCAAATTGTACCAGATATTGTATTCGTAAGTGATTCTAAAAATCATTCCAGTTTAATCCAAGGCATTCGTAATAGCAGAGCTGAAAAGGTTATATGGGAACATAATAACATGGAAAAGCTTGAAGAATGTTTACAAATGGTAAACGATTTCAATCAAACGCCGTGTATCGTTTTTGAGTCAGTATATTCTATGGATGGAGATGTTGCTCCTATCGAAGAAATAGTTAAACTATCAGAAAAATATAATGCAATTACGTATATTGATGAAGTACACGCGGTTGGATTATATGGTGATGAAGGGGCAGGCTATTTAGAAAAACTTGGTCTTGTAGATAGAGTTGATATTATCAATGGTACATTAGGCAAGGCGTATGGTGTGCAAGGTGGATATATAACTGGTGACGATGTTGTAATTGATGCTATACGCTCTATTGCAGCTGGGTTTATTTTTACTACATCAATGAGTCCAGTTATTTGTGCAGGTGCTTTAACTTCTGTTAGATACCTCAGAGATCAAAAGCAATTAAGAGATACGCACCAAGCAGCAGTCGCTAAATTGAAATCTATGCTCATCGATGAAGGTATAGAAATACATGAAGATGCTTGTACTCATATCATTCCTATTATGGTAAGAGATGCAAAGAAATGTAAAGCGATGAGTGATAGGTTATTAACTGAGCATGGTGTTTATATGCAACCGATTAATTATCCGACTGTAGCGGTAGGCGAAGAAAGGTTACGAGTAACACCTACACCGTTTCATACTGAATCTATGATGTACGATTTAGTTGAAGCGTTAAAGGAGACGTTTAATGAATTTTCGTAAAAGCCTATGGTTAGTATGTGGTTTTATATTATTAGGAATCGCATACTTAGGAGTGATACTCCCAGGACTACCTTTTAGTATTCCATTGGTTGGTTCAGCATATTGCTTTGCTAAGAGTTCGGATAGAATGCACGAGTGGTTATATAATCATCCATTCTTTGGGGAGTTTTTAACTAACTTCAAAGACAAAAAGATATTTCCTACAAAAGCAAAATACACAATGATTGCTATGATGGCTTCAAGCTTAGTTATTATGTGGTTCGCTACTGAGAATATCGTAGCTTGCGCATGGGCAGCTGGTTTTATGGCTATCGGCGCAATATGGGGTTGGAGATACCCAGGTTCTGAAGAAGAGTATATTGAAAGGCAAAAGAATGGGAAAGTTTGAATCTACTAAACGTCACTATCAAATGACTAAAGAAAAGTTAGTACAATATATAATGGAGAAGATATTATGAGCAATAAATATGCGGTCGTAACTACCGTTTCAACATTTCGTATGAGATACGTCATTCCAGTTGAAGCAATAGAAGAACTAAATTTAGGCGAAAGTTTAACAGATGCGCAAGCAATTGAATTCGCCAAAGACATCGTAACAGCGGAAGAGGCAAAAGATTTCTCTCAAGAACACCTTGGTGAATTGGTTTCAGATGCTAGTATATACGATGAAGAGACTGTACTCAAAATTCATGATAAAGACAATGCGTACTTATCTAGTTGGAGTATAGAAGAAAAATTGGAATTCATCAAAAACTGGGAAGACCAATACACTAAACAGAAAAAAGAGAAAGCAAATGCATAAGAACAAATATGATGTTAAAGTCTTAAAAGTAGTAGACGGCGACACAGTAGATGTTGATATTGATTTAGGTTTCGGTATCACACTAACAGATGAGCGTGTTCGTATCATGGGGATTGATACACCAGAGTCTCGTACATCTGATAGAGTAGAAGATTTATTTGGCGAAGCTGCTAAGGCTCGTTTAAAGGAATTAATGAAAGGAAACGTCAAACTTATCACAACCGAAGATAAACACGGTGAAGATATGAAAGGTAAGTTTGGTAGAGTATTAGGTGACTTCGAAGTTTACGATGCAAAACATGATCGTTGGACAGAAGTAACCAATATCTTAATCGAAGAAGGTCACGCAGTACCTTATTTCGGTGGGAGTAAAGAAGAGACGCAAGCAGCTCACATGGTGAATCGCGAACGTTTATTAAGTGAAGGCATTGTCACTCGTGAAGATTACGACAAAGCTGAAGCAAAAATGGCAAAGAAAAAGGAAAAAATAATATGACATTACATGAAGAAATTTTAGCAGCATACGAAGCATACTTAGCTGAATCTGAAAAGTTTGAAGAGAAAGGTGTTAAAGCATCTGCCGCTCGTGCTCGTAAGGCATTAGGCGATTTAGGTAAACTATCTAAGTCTCGTAGAGCTGAAATCCAAGAGAAGAAAAACGCATTGGATGCAGAAAAGAAAAAATAATTTAAAATAATTGTTTACAAGCCACCTCGATTAGTATATAATACTTGTATATTAATTAATGAGGTGGTTTTTTATTATGTTCAATCCAATCTTTACTCCCTACCAGATGCTAGAACTTGGCGTATTTGACGGTACATATTTTAAAGGTAACTACAAAGACTTTAATCAATCAGTCACTGTGGCTCCCGAGAACCTCTTTATGGAGAATGCATCACAATCAATGGACGTTTGGATTAAAAATGGATGGATAACTCCAGAAGATCCACTTGGTTGGTATCAATGGTATACACGCTATTATCATGGTCGCCGTATCGCCGATTTAGATAAGTGGCAAATGAATCGTTGGAAATCTTTTACTGCTCGGCATACCGGTCAAGTTTTAAAGAACGGTGAAGGCGATATGAATGTACGTCGTAAACAAAGACAAGCACTATTACATTGGGGTGCCGATCCTATTCCAGATATTCAAGACGTTGGCGATAAATTTAATTTCTTAATGGAATACAAAAATCAGTTGACATACTGCTAATTATTTGTTATTATAGCATAGAAGATTGGAGGATACATTATGATACATGGTAATATGAGAACTTATGCAAACGGTCGTAAAAAGAAATACAATGCATGGGGACAACCTAAGAAGCGTCAACATTCTTTTTCAGAATTAAAACCTTCTTATTCGGCGCCACCTAGACGCGGTTCATTACAAGCAGCTGAGATAGAATCAGTTAAAACAAATGAACACCACACATCAAAAGTGGAATCTCCTGAATACACAGGCACTCTAGTTAAAGGTATTAGCACAATGCATAAAAGTAATGCGGTGCCAATTATCAATGAAGAAGAAGCAAAAGAACACGCATCAATGCGAAGATAAATAGTGTTACTAAACTATGAAGGTTTTATTATATGAAAAGTAAAAAATTATTATTGGTTTCTCTTTGTTTATTTTTAGTTGCATTTTTCGTTTTCGTGTTATACTCGGCTGATGTAAATAATATAGATAAAAGAAAACCGATTTTAACTGAACCCGTGACAGTGCCACAACCAAAGCCGGTGGAAACGCCGGCTACCCCTGTTCTTGTTGTAGAAAAAGAAGAAGAAATTGTAGGACCTGCAGTACCAGTATTTGATGAGAATATGGAGTGTTTAGCCGTTAATGTTTACCATGAAGCAAGAGGTGAAAGTTTAGCAGGGCAATACGCAGTCTCTGATGTAGTATTAAATAGAGTAGAATCTAGAAGATTCCCTGATACTATCTGTGATGTTGTTCATCAATCAAAAACATGGAACGGACACCCAATTCGTAATAAGTGTCATTTTAGTTGGTATTGCGATGGTAAATCAGATGTACCTAAAGATACCGACGCATGGCACAAAGCAAAAGAAGTTGCTATATCCATTTTAGGTGGAAAGCATCGAGGATTAACCGAAGGATCTACTCATTATCATGCAACGTACGTTAACCCGTCATGGAATAAAAACATGCATTTGGTTAGTACGATTGGAGATCATATTTTCTATATCGAGCGATAATGAAACATTTTAAATACCTTACACTTATAACATCAATATCAATAGCGGCAGCAGCTGCTTACTTTTCCATCATGGGTCTTGCCACGATATTCTCTGGTGCTTTCTTATCAGTTGTGATTATGGCATCTATATTAGAAGTAGGCAAATTAGTTACTGCTACATATCTTCATGTTCAATGGAAAGAACTTGGAGTACTCGTTAAATCATATCTTACTACGGCAGTTGTCGTTCTGATGTTTATTACATCAATGGGTATCTTTGGTTATCTATCAAAGGCTCATATAGAACAGTCGGTTCAAATTGGTGGTACTAATACATTACAAATAGAAACACTCGAACGTCAAGTTGATAACGAACGCCGCAAGATTAGTTCTAACGAAAATCTATTATCGCAGTTAGATGAAACAGTTAACACGCTAATCGAATATGATCGCATACGTGGTCCTGAAGGTGCATTGGCTGTTCGTGAAAGTCAAGCGGAACAAAGAAATAAAATCAATGAATCTATAGAAGATTCGTTTGTAGCAATTGAAAAAGTAGAATCTAAACTACTTCCATTAAAAAGACAGCAATTAGAACTTGAGGTTGAAGTTGGACCATTAAAGTACGTTGCTGAATTAGTATATGGCGAATCTGAAGCAGAGAAACATTTTGATAAAGCGGTTAGATGGGTAATCATACTAATCGTTATTGTATTTGATCCATTAGCAGTTATGTTATTAATAGTATCAGCGGCTGAGTTCAAAAGACAGAAGAAAGAAATAAAACCACTTATAGATGAAACACAAATCATGAGGATGAATGATGACCAAGAGCCGCCGACAGTTGAAGAAGAAACAAATGCAACGAAGAGTGATAATGATGCAACAGAAACAGGAAGAAGAAAAAAAGGCCTTACTACGACGTTAAATAGAAGACCTATCTAGCTACAATAAATATACTCTATAAACAATGGAGTATATGATGAAAAAAATTGTAGCAGGTGTTGACTATAGTATGACAAGTCCTTCGATATGTGTACATGAAGGTGAAGAGTGGAGCCATGAGAATTGTAGATTTTATTATCTCGTTAAACGAGAAAAGCTGGTTTTTGAGAACAACTTGTTTAGTGGTAGCGTGTATCCTAGCTATGATATTGACACTGAACGTTTTGACAACCTCTCTCAATGGTCTGTCGATATTATTAACAAACACAACGTTGATGAATGTTATATCGAGGGATACGCTTTCGGAGCTACTGGAAGGGTTTTTCATATTGCTGAAAATGGCGGTATATTAAAACACAAGCTTTGGTTGAATGGAACTCCATTTGAAGTAATGGCTCCAACTACAATTAAAAAGTTCGCAACCGGAAAAGGTAATGCGAATAAAGAAAAATTATATGATGCATTCGTTGAGGAAACTGGTATAGATATTCGTAAGACATTAGATATATCAAATAAATCATGGAACCCAGTGAGTGACATCGTAGATGCGTATTACATTGCTAAATATGGATTTATGAATAATGAATAAACTTTATGGCATGCCTCGCCCTAATGTTATCAACCTAATAGATGCAAGAGATCGTAAAGAATATATGCGATCTGAGTTTAATAAATTAGGTGTCACGGACGTATTCTTCCATCGCTTCGAAAGAATAGAAAACTCTAAAGTTAGATTCGTTGGCGAGACTCCTATCCTAAAAGAAATGACTCCGGGAGTTACTTCTTCGCATCTTTTGGCTATTAAATGGTGGTATGAAAATACTGATGAAAAGTTTGGTATTTTCTTTGAAGACGATGTAGATTTCAATACAGTAAAACATTGGAACTTTACTTTCGACGAGTTCATTAAAAGAATGGGCGATAAATGGGATGCTCTTCAATTGTGTAATATACATGAAGAATATCCAGTAATGGTTCCAAGGATGAGAACTTGGGGAGACCATGGATTACAATGTTATATGGTCACTAGAAAGTACGCAAGAAAAATAATAAAATACTATTTCGACCAAGGAGATGCATGGACTATTCATTATAGAATGCCAGCAGGAATTCCTCTGTCTACTGAAAATAATGTATTGTGTTTAGGAAGATCTTTTACGTTTCCATTATTCAATCATAATGTTGGAGACTTCGTTTCACATAACATATATAGTACAAATTCACAGGATCAAGCATGTATTGATTCTTACATAAACATAAAAGAGTGGTGGGAAACGAAAGGTTCTACATTTACTCTTGATGACATTTTTAATTTTGAAAGAGCAAACGGTCAATGGTACCAACCAATGACATTTTAAACAAAGGTGAAATAAATGAGCTGCATATATAAAGGTAAAGTAATTGAAAGCGAATTGTCTCAAAATTCCAAAGGTGGAACTGAGATGATGCGAGAAAGACTACTTCGTAACGTAAACCCAATGTTATTAAAGGATGTTGCGATACACTTTTCTCGTCCTAGAGAATTATATGATGATGTACCTAATATATTATATTGTCATGATTTAGCAGAAGATCCAGAAAATAACATTCTGTTTGATGATGGTTGGAAAAAATTCAATCACTTCGTTTTTGTATCTTCTTGGCAGAGAGACCAATACGTAACGAGATTTGGTATTCCTTATTCATTATGTTCTGTTATTTACAACGCAGTAGAAGTAGAATATGATCCTAAGAATAAGCCAATTGATACTATCAAGTTTGTCTATCATACGACTCCGCATCGTGGTTTAGAACTGCTCGTACCTATCTTTGAAGCAATGTGTCAACGTTATGATAATATTGAACTCGATGTATATTCTTCGTTTGGTGTATATGGTTGGGAATCTCGTGATGAACAATATAAAGATGTGTTTGATAAAATTAAACAACACCCGAAAATGAACTACCATGGAGCTGTATCAAATCAAAAGGTATTGGCGGCATTAGAAGATGCGCATGTTTTCTTATATCCAAATATATGGAAAGAAACTTCGTGTATTGCATTGATTGAAGCAATTAAGAGTCAGGTTATTTGTGTACATCCTAACTACGGTGCATTACCTGAAACTGCTGCAAACGCAACGATCGTTTATGACTATGATGAAGATCCTAGCGCGCACGCAAACTATGCATACGCGGTTGCATGCCATTTAGTTGAAAACATGAATGCAGATCCTGATTACTTCCAAAAGTTCACGACTTCTGATCGTTACAACTTGGCACGAAACAATATACAATCCTACAAGACGTTATGGGATTCTTTAATCACGACGTTACTTGAAAATAAAGGATAAAAACTATTGACATGTTGGGAGTTCTGTTATATAATTAATAGAACTTTCAAATAAATGGTAATTTAATTATGATATTAATAGACTACAACCAAGTAATACTAGCATCCTTATTTGCTAGCATCGGAAATCATCATAATGTTGATTTAGACGAAAACCTAATTCGTCATATGTTTTTGAACTCTATACGTTCTTATCGTAAAAAGTTTGTAGACAAGTATGGTGAAATCGTAATTTGCTCTGATAGTAAAAACGTATGGCGTAAAGACATATATCCTTACTATAAAGCAAATCGTAAAAAGTCTCGTGATAGCTCTGAAATTGATTGGGGTGCACTGTTTGAAATCTTAGGCAATGTGCGTAATGAATTAGAAGAGTTCTTTCCATATAAAGTAGTGAGTGTAGATCGTTGTGAAGCCGATGATATTATCGCAACTGTCGTACATGAATATGGTACTGAATTAAACATGGGTTCTGAACCAATCTTAATTCTTTCTGCCGATAAAGATTACATTCAACTACATACCTATGCTAACGTAGATCAGTTTGACCCAATTCGTAAACGTTGGATTCGTCATAATGATCCAGTTCAATATCTTAAAGAGCATATCTTAAAAGGCGATGCAGGTGATGGTATTCCTAATATCCTTTCTCCTGATAATTGCTTGGCTGTTGGTGAACGTCAAAAACCAATGACTAAAAAGCGTGTTGAATTGTATCTAGGTGGTCCTGAAAACATGGATGAAGAAACGCGTCTACGATTCTTACGTAACAAACGTATGATTGACTTGGCTGAAGTTCCTGACGAATATAAAGAAACTATTCTACAGGAATTCAATAAAGAAAAAGATGTAGGACGTGAACAACTATTCAACTACTTCATCAAAAAGAAACTTAAAAACTTAATCACAGATATACAGGATTTTTAATAATGAAATTATCTATTTCAGAAATCGTACGAGGTGCTCAAGAACTACGCACTAAAAAGGATAAAGTAGAATTTCTACAAAAACACGACTCACAACCGCTAAGACTAATCTTGCGCTTGATATATGACGAAAGTGTTGAATTCTTGGTTCCTAATACGCCACCGCCGTGGAACAAAAACCAATTAGAAGACGAAGCAAAACCAATGTTGTTTCGTGAAGCTCGACGAATGAAAATCTTTGTAAAGGGTGGTGGTTATGATCATCTTAAACAACTAAAAAGAGAATCATTATTCATTAGCCTTTTAGAGGATATTGATAACGACGATGCTGATTTGGTTGTTAATCATGTCATTACCCAAAAGACAATCAAAGGATTAACATTAAAGACTGCTTTGGAAGCATTTCCTGAGTTGATGGCAACAAAAATAGTGTAGGTGATATAATGGCTAAACGTTTTAAAGATTTTGATAGAGACGAGTGGGAAGACGAAAAGGAAGATCGCTTAAGGGAAAAAGCTCGAGAAAAACAAAAGAAAAATAAACGCAGGCAAAAGAATAAGTACGAAGAGTTATAACCATATAACAAATCGTTCTAAAAAAACTTAAAAAAGTTGTTTACTTTACTCCTCATCTGAATTATAATAGTACTGTAATTTGGATTGAGGAGTTTTTTTATATGTTTATTATACCAAGTTTTTATAAAGTTGAAATGAGTTTCGAAGAAGCGTGCAAAATTATCGAATCTGGCAATTCCCTTACTCTTTTAGATGGAATGAAGCGTGTTGATGATATGTGGGAGATGTTCATCAAAGAAGAACGCGATTTTGATGCTGGTCTTGTTGACGAAAAAACTTATGGCGATGAAGATGATTTCTTTGATCATTGGTGTTACGAAGTTAGTGCTTACAATATCATTAAAGAAAATATGTCTAAATTATTTTAAAAAATAGTTGACATACTCTTTAAAGTTGATATAATAGATCTATAAATTGAATTGAGGAATACATTATGAATAACATTTTAACTCCAGAAGCATTACCAATACTTACAGTCGGTCTTTATATAATGTTAGTTGCTGTTGCTTGGTCAATCAAAACTCTTTATGTAGAAATCAAAAATAAAATAAAAAAATAGTTGACATTCACTTCAATGTTGTTATAATAGATCTATAAATTGAATTGAGGAATACATTATGAATATCCAAATTGCTATCGCTGTTAACGTACACAACGACTATATGGCTTCTAACTTATCTAACCTATTAGTTGACGGTATCGGGTTTGAAATGACCGAAGAAACTATGTGTGAACGTGTATTGACTATGGACTACGCTGAATATAAACGTGCTACTGCTGATAGAATGATGGCGGTAGAACTAGAAGGTGTGACTGAGCGTTATATTAATAGTTATATGTCTAAGTTAACTAAGGAAATTCAATAATATGAAAGAACGATTAATTGAACAATTTTTAAAAGACGTATCTGATTGCGGTCTTTACTTCAACAACGCACTTCGTGTCTATGACGAATGCTTAACGATTCTTTTCGAGAATGGTTATCACGTACTGATGACTACAAGTGGTGAACCACAACTTAAATGTTTCCAAGACAAGAAAACTCTTGCTTTAATCGATGAAGCACACGAAGCTGCTTTCACATACATCCGTAGTCGTCCTGGTGTAGAACAGAAACTTCAGGAACAAGCAAAGAGTCTTGAAGCACAGCGCCAATCTGCTGAACGATATTATCAAAAACACGGAACGCAAGGCGAATTCTAAATGAAAAGAAGTAGTATGAATTATTTAATGATGAAACGTAAAAACTCAAGTCAAACTAAACCGGTGGTAAAATAATGAAAAAGATCAAAAGCACGCTTAAAACATTGTTCCGTGAAAAAGCAAAAGTAAACTATGAAGAAATGCAACGTGTATTAGAACGCCACAGTCTTTATAACGAATTAGAAAATAATATGAAAAAATATGAAAAAAGCTATTGACATTTTCTATAGAGTTGTTATAATAGATCTATAAATTGAATTAAGGAATATATATTATGAAAAAAATTACAGAATACGATTATAAAGATGTAGATAAAGCAGTTGAGAACTTTTCAATGTATCACAGAAACAAGCATAGTGATATTGCGCATGCATTTGCCAGTGCACATGGCGGTCTTAGTGCAAACTTAGAAATGTTGTTACATCGTGCACTGAATTGTAAAGATGAAGCGTTACAAGAATACGCAACTGAAATGTTTGAACGTTTTCGTGATATCCATTTAGAAGGAGAAAATGCTTAATGAAAGATAAAGTAATATTAGTAGATTGTGATGGTGTGTTATTAGATTGGATCTATTCTTTCGGTCAATGGATGAAACGTCATGGCTACGTTGAAGTAAAAACTGATACTTATAATGTCGAAGAGCGTTATGGAATTACGTTAAAAGAAGGCAAAATGCTAGTTCGCATGTTTAATGAATCAGCGTCTATCCGTAAATTGCCACCGCATAAAGATGCAATCAAATATGTTAAGAAATTACACGAAGAACACGGTTACGTTTTCCACGCTATCACATCTTTAAGTAATGATAATTACGCACAACATTTGCGTACTAAAAATCTTTGTGAATTATTTGGTCCAACCGTATTTGAAAAATATGTCTATCTAGATACTGGAGCCGATAAAGATGAAGAGTTATTACCTTATGCAGGTACTGAGTGCATCTGGGTCGAAGATAAGCCAGAGAACGCCGACGTTGGCTATCAATTGGGTCTAAATTCTATCTTAATGGCTCACGATCATAACGTAGGTCGCGATCAATATTCAACTAGAGTTAATAATTGGAAAGAAATTTACACAATTATCACTGGTTAGCAGAGCGAATCGTTATAAATAAGTTTATGAACATAGGAAACACGAGTAACTATGCCACTATATACATTCAAAAACAATGACACCGATGAAGTGTTTGACAAGATGATGAAGATGTCTGAAAAAGAAACATACTTGTCTGAAAATCCACATATCCAATCCCACTTTACTTCTGCGCCCGCTATTGGCGACTCTATTCGTCTTGGGCTCAGAAAACCAGATGATAATTTTCGTGATGTACTAAAGAAGGCTAAACAAGCCGCTCCTAATAACAACAACATCAACGACTTCTAGCCAAGGAGGTTCTATGGGTAAACAGCGTCGCATGTCACCAAAAGCAGAAAAGCGGAGACAGAAAAAAGATGCTAATAACAATGTCGTAAATCATAAGTTTACGATGTCATCTATTAATCCAATCACAGATACACAGGAGGATTTGTTCGAGGCATGGCAAGACGATTATAATATTGCAGCAATAGGTACTGCAGGTACCGGTAAAACAATGTGTGCAATATATCTCGGCCTATTAGATATAATGAGAAGTGACGGATATGAAAGTATGATTATTGTCAGATCCGCAGTTCAGACTAGAGAACAAGGCTTTGTGCCAGGAACAATGGAGCAAAAAGAAGCGCTGTATAGCATTCCTTATTCTGATATTGTAAACGAACTCTTCGGCAGAGGGGACGCGTATCAAATCATGAAATCTAAGAAACAAATCAAATTTATGACAACGTCTAATATAAGGGGGTTAACTTTCGATAATTCAATCATCGTAGTAGACGAGTGTCAGTCAATGACGTATCATGAACTTGATACTATCATTACTCGCGTAGGCGAGAACTCAAAAATCATTTTCTGCGGAGATACAAAACAGGACGATTTACAGCAAACGCGTAATAGAGCCGATGTATCCGGTCTAGTTGAATTCCTTAAAGTAATTAATAGAATACCATCATTCAAAACGGTGACGTTTACACCTGAAGACATTGTCCGTTCTGGGTTGGTAAAAGAATATATAATGGCAAAGGAAAACTTGGAACGACAGGCAGCTTAAATGACAACCATAACTCACGAAGTTACAGCATTTGCTAACTTTGAACAACCAGAGGACTTAGTTGGGGAGCAATTAATTGCTTCCCAATTTCCTTCTATCTACGGAAATAAAGAATTCATATTCGACGTGACTTTTGAATACGAAGGTCCATTCGGAAATCCTACACCAGTATCTAACGCTACAGTTACTGCTTCACCTGACTATGTTAGTGCAACTGCTATAGGCCCTAGTGTAGTAAGAATAGTATTTCTTAACTCGCCGTTTGATGAAAGTTTTAGTTTTACTGATTTGAATACATTAAAATCTGGCGATGCTACACAAGAATTAGTTGACATTGGAACGATAGACAGTTATAATAGTTCTAATAAAATACTTGTTGGATGGAATACTCCAGACGAAGATATTGTTAACGAAGACACTCCAGTAGTTGGTGTATTTTCGTTTGAATTTGAAGTTGGTGGTAGTACTGTTACGGCTAACTACTTTCAACATTATTATTGGTCTTACGATGTTGGATTTGAGAAATTCAAAACACTACAAGAAACTGCTACTATTGAACCGACTCAAGATTATGATTTTGAAAATCCAGACACAACAAGTCAAGACGCTATTGCTGATAGTTTAAATGACGATAAATATATTTTTGACGAGTCAAGAGTTTACAATCCGGAGTAACATATGAGACCAGCAGCAAGAATACTTTCTGACCAAGTAGTAACTGGACATGCATGTACACCACTTGTACCTATATTAGGTGGTACTAACGCTACGGTTTTTATTAATGGATTACCAGCAGCGTTAATTGGCGATCCTCTAATGCCACATACGATATATACTGGATCCGCATGTGTACCACATCCTGCTATAGTGAATACTGGATCAAGTACTGTTTTTATAGCAGGAAGACCAGCTGCAAGAATGGGAGATTTAGCCGATTTTGGAGCGATTGCTTCAGGATCTCCTAATGTTTTTATTGGAGGATAGATTATATTATGACACCACAAGAAATAGCCGACCATAAACAACAATGGATGAGTAAAGGCGCTTATTCAGTTGAAACACACAGCGACTTAGCGGATCGTGGCAAAACTTGGTGTAGACGCGAAGTAAACAGAGAAAGCTGGAGTTTCAAACCATGGACTGATGTCTATGAGCATACATTCTTTTTTGAAGACGAAGGCGACGCCGAGTTGTTTATTAGACAATTTAAAGCATATTAACTAAAAGATTTATATTATGATAAAACCTGATTTCCCTCACAAAGAGCATGGTATTGAATTACCTACGCTTACTAGAAAAACAACAGAAACTGGCCGTAAATACTTTACACCCGAAGGCAATGCGTTTCCGTCTATTACTACCGTACTAGGTATTATGAACAAAGATGGTTTAATGGCATGGCGCAAAAGAGTTGGTGAAGAAGAAGCAAATCGTATTTCTCGACAAGCATCTACACGCGGTACAGCAGTTCATAAATTAGCAGAAGATTATTTAAATAACGAAGAAGATTGGGATAAGAAAGCACAACCTGCTAACTTATTTACTTTCAATACTCTACGTCCTATTTTAGATAATAAGATAAATGCAGTGTGGTTCCAAGAAGTTTATTTGTATAGCAATACATTGAAAACTGCGGGGCAAGTTGATTGTATTGCAGAATACGATGGCGAACTATCTGTCATTGACTTTAAAACATCTCGCCGACCTAAATCAGAAGATCATATTCTTAGTTACTTTATACAGGTAGCTTTTTATGCAGCAGCGTTTTATGAGCAAACCGGTATTCCCATCAAGCAAGGTGTAATCATTATTGCTGTAGATGACCACGAACCTCAAGTTTTTAAATTCGATACATTTGATTATATACCACATTTTATGTCTGTGAGGAAAAAATATCGTGAGCTCAAAGAGAAATAAGTATTGGAAACTGTGGGCAAAATCATTAGGTGAAAAGGCAAGTGACGATAAAAAAGAAGCTGATACTGTAGCGTTAATTCGTACTATCATAGTGTTAATAAATACAATTACATGCTTCTTTATTATTGCTAACGCTATCCACCATTGGTGAGGTCACTATGAATTTAAAAACAAAATACGTTATATTAGATTACGATCTTGGTGTATTCTTAGGCTCCTATACTTCCGATTTCTTTGAAGAACCTAAAGAAAAAGCTAGAGATGGTGTACCAAAAATGTATGGTTTATTTGCTTCTAATAATCCATTTGGAATCACAAGAGCATTTGCTTTTGATACGATAGATGAAGCAAACGAATACATTGGCCAATTCTTTCCAAAAGACACCGCATTACATTTACACATAGTTCCTGTCACCGGCAGTCAAGAACAATACGTCGAATTAGCAGAGCTATGTAAATCCGGTCTATCTGAATATACGTATGATATGTTAGACGGAATGATAGACGAAACAACCGCAGTTGCACACTAAATACCCTTATTCTTTCCAGTTCTATGGATATTCTTTTTTGTTCTAAAAAAACTATTTACTTTCTCATTTAATTTGATATAATAGCTATACAAATTGATTGAGGAACTACATTATGAAAATTCAAAACTTTGACCGTCAAACTTTAAAATCACTTCGCGCTGAAATGGAAGCTGTACTTGCCAAGTATGGTAATAAAGCTGGAGTTGAATTTGATATTGGTAACATCAGTTTTTCTGATGCTGAAGCAAACATCAAAGTAAGCGCTAAAGTAAAAGGTGCTAAAACACAAACTGATGAAATTTTAGAAATGGCTTGTAAATCTTTAAACATCAAAAAACTCGTTAACGCAAAAGGCGATAAATTAATTGCTTTTAAATCGCGTTCTCCTCGTTATCCTTTCGTTTACGAAGCTGCTAATGGCAAGCAATACAAATGCACAAGAGACATGGCGAGAGAAATGTTCTCATAGTGAAAAAAGTTATTGACATTATCATAAAGTTATTATATAATAGCTCTGAATTAAATTAATAAGGAATCTATATTATGTCTCATGAATTAGAAATGGTAAACGGCGTTGCTCAAATGGCTTATCGTAAAACTTCTGGTGAACCATGGCACGGTCTTGGTACAGCGGTCAGCGATGATATGACTCCATTAGAAATGATGGAAACTGCAGGATTAAATTGGGAAGTTGAAAAAGTCCCTACCTTTATTGACGTAAACGGACAAAAGATCGAAACTGGTCAAAATGCATTGGTTCGTTCTTCTGATAATCGTATCTTAACTCATGTAGGTGACGGTTGGAATCCAGTTCAGAACAAAGAAGCGTTCGATTTCTTTACAGAATTCGTAAACGCCGGAGACATGGTAATGGACACCGCAGGTTCTCTTAAAGACGGTCAATTAGTATGGGCTGCCGCAGACATGAAAGATGGCTTTACATTGTTCGGTGGAGACGAAGTAAAAGGTTACTTGTTATTTTCAAATCCTCATCAATACGGTAAAGGAATCGATGTTAAATTCGTAATGACTCGTGTAGTCTGTAATAATACACTAACAATGGCGTTAACTGAAAAGAATATGCCAGCTGTTAGATTAACACACCGTAGTAAGTTTAATGCTGAAGAAGTAAAACGTGTTCTTGGTATTTCACAACAGCGTGTTCAGCAATTTAAAGAAGCCGCCGAATTCCTAGGAAGTAAACAAGTTACAACCTTTGAGTTTGAACGTTTCCTTGGCAAAGTATTTGGTGTTTCTACAAAAGAAGGTAAGAAATTATCTCCTACCGCTGAACGCGCATTCGCCGCTTTTGAAACTCAACCCGGTGCTGAGTTTGCACACGGTTCATGGTGGCAAGCATACAATGCAGTCACATATTTGACTGACCACGAATTAGGTCGTAACGCTGATAACCGTGCGTACTCTGCTTGGTATGGTGCCAACGCAAAACGCAAACTTGATGCGTTAAATGTAGCAGTTGAAATGGCTGAAGGATAAGTCAATTTTAGGAATAAGGATATTCCTTTTTATTCTATAAAAACTATTTACTTTTTCTGGTAGTTTGATATAATAGCTACATAAATTGATTGAGGAAATACATTATGAATAACATGACATTAGCAAATAAAGTAGCCGATCTTGTAGACGATTTAGTAGAGCAATTGGAACTTAATCCAAATGTCGTCTACAGCGATTCCGAAGCAGGTAAAGCGGCTCTTATTAATATGATCGTTGAGCTTGAAGATATTAAGTATGCTTTTTATATGGATGCGGAAGAAAAAGAAAGAAATAGTTAAAAAACTATTGACATTACCATCGAGTTTGATATAATAGCTACATAAATTGATTGAGGAAATACATTATGAAAAAAATTAACGCAAACGATCGTTCTTCTGATTCTTATATTGGTTCTGTGTACACTAACGATGCTTCACACATTGAAGAAATCCAAGAGTTAAGACAAAACGTTAAAAATATGAATAAAGCTCTTCGTGAATCTAACGCAGTTGATAAACGCGGCATCGCTATTCAATACCGTGTTTCATTGAAAGGTCGTGAAGCAATTGAAAAAGCAATCAACCATCGCACCGGTAATCCTATTAGTTACTATACTCATAATGGCGATGTAGTTGGTGGAATCAAAAACGCCGGTCGTATTGATGTTTATATTCACCGTCGTTATTCGTAAGGAGATATTATGATTCGTGTATTTTTTGGTCTTATTTTGATGTTGACGTTAGACGTACCATACGAAGATGTGATTAGTGGCTTTGTGTTATTTTTATTATTATTGTATATGATGATATCTGGCGTACAAGATATGCAAGAAGAAGGTCGTATAGAATTAGAAGACTTTAAAGATTTTTTTAAATAGAGGAAATATATTATGAATAGAAATGAAATTTTAAATACGCTACGTGAAGGCTCTGTAGATTTGACTTTTACGAAAGCAGATGGTTCTTCACGTAAAATGGTAGCAACTTTAAGTTCCGATTTAATACCGAGTGATGCGTTGCCAAAAACTGATGGTAATGAAGGCAAAAAAGTAAACGAAGAAATAGTTAAATGCTTTGACTTAGAAGCAAAGGGTTGGCGTTCTTTTAGAGTTGATTCGTTAACACGCTTTGCCAATAACGATATCACAAAAGTTTAGGAGGATATTATGTTTGAGATGGGTGATCGTGTTTACGTATGGAAAGAAGGCAAATGCCAAGACATTGGTGAAGTTGGTGTTCCAACGGAAACTCATGTATTAATTAAGTCTCAACTTAGCGATAGTACCGCTATTTACGATAGCGTTTGTGTTTATCATGTAGGTACAGGACCCATCTTGACAGAACCTGAAGAACCTTTTGACGACTATGGACCAGACATCAATTGGTGCAAGGAAGCAAGCGATTATGTAAAACGCGGTAATAGAGTTTTAAAAATCATGGGACAGTTTTATGCAAAGCGATAGGAAAAGCTGGAAAGAAAAGCTTAAAGAATCTTGGAAAGAAATCTTTGTTGGCGCAGTGATACTACAGTTCGTGTTACATTATTTTAATCACGCAATCGTTGCAGTGTTAGCATTCTTATTCGTGGATTCAGCATTCTTTCAAGAAATCATACATTCGTTTGAATGGCTTCACGATTTATTCAACGATCATCATCATTAGTTATATAGATATTCTTTTTTGTTCTAAAAAAACTATTTACTTTTTCTGGTAGTTTGATATAATAGCTATATTGAATTGATTGAGGAACTACATTATGTTAAAATTTGAAAACGTTGCTAAAGTTGGAGATATCATTAAGTCTATGGACTTTAATCCTGCGTTAGGAGTCAATAGTTTTATTCTTGCCAAGGTTTTGAATAAAAATTCTATTACTGGAAGTTATGAAGTTGAAGTGATTAAATCAGTTTCTGATTCTGAAGAGTTTAACGCAAAACGTAAAGGTATTGAAATGATAGTTCCTTTTGAATTAGGTATCACCGAATTTGAAGATAGAGTTACTCTTGTAGTAACGAAGGAAGATTTAGAAATGTTTTTAGCTTACGAAAAAGAAGAGGTATTTCACTAATGATTACACGTATTGAAGCATTTGATAAGTTAACAATGTTAAAAGAAATTTTATCTGAAGAAACGATTTTATCTGAAATGTTTAACTATATGTCTTCCGATGAAGCCAATGATTTCATTGAAAAAGTATGTCGTGAGTACGATATTGAATTAGTAGAGGAATTTTAATAGTATGGGCACGGAATGTATCACTAAAATACGATCAGATTTAGATCCATCCAAGAAAAACATCGTGGTCATTGACTCTGGCGAATTTAAGAATTACTCTTATATGAATGGCCCGGGTAGGGTTATAGCCAAAAGATTGGAAGAGCAGTATAATATTATTCACATTAATACTACGCCAAAAGCTGAAGCTAAAAATCTCTGGCGAATTGAAAGAGAAATGCAAGAAGTGTTGGATCGTAAAAGGGATAGCGAAAGCTATGTTGAAGACAATTTAAAAAAAGTATACGATAGCTTTGAACGTAATTTATCTGAAATAAAAGAAATTGAATACATTATTATTTCAAACATTGGATATTATGTTATAAACCAAAATTCATATGTATCTAAACAAGATTCTTTAGATTTGCATAGTCGTAAAAACGAGTTTTTTGATTATACTGGAAACGACGAAGATGTGTTATCAATTATTAATAAAAACAACGATAAGGTGCTAAGCAAGTGGTATTCTAAGTTTTCCCCTTATGCTGTAAGTACTAGGAATATTTTTTATCATTTCGAAGTTGTAAAATTTTTGTCGCAAATAATGAATAAGCACGTGATTATGATGATAGCAGATCCTGCCGTGTATTCTCCGTATTTTAAACACCATAATATTCCGATAAAATATTGCTATTTTGAAAACGATAACCGTGGTACTAGGAATTTTGAAAAATTTGATTTAGCTCAATTACAACATTTAGTATACGATTTAGAATTTGAAAACCCGATGGAAAATTGCATCGTAGAGCAAAACAAAAACCTATTATTCATAGGAACTTTATTTTATATGAAAGGAAATCGCCCATCAAAATATTTTCAATTTTTAGAAGGCATGAAGGATGAAAACTCTGAAATATATGTACCAATGAGATTGAATGGTGTTATCAAACGTGGGAATGGGAATACAGATTTAGAAGATAAAGTAAAGGAAGAATTTCCAGAAATATATGAATCTCTAAAATCTCATAATAACTATAAAGGACACATCAAGCCGGAAAATGTTTTATCTAAAATAAAAGAGTTTAAATATTCTCTTATATTATCATGTGTATCACCAGAAGATTCTTTGAACTTTAGAATTGTCAGAGACGTGTATCATAATATTTTACCCTTTCTTGACCAAGATTATGACCCATGTTATTTGCAGATTCCAAAGCACATTCAAGATAAATTGATAGTAACTTCTGGTGAAGACATTAACGATAAAATAAAATACTTTAATGATAATAACCAAGAAAGAATGGATATATTAAGAGAGCTTAGACAATTGTTTAATATAGATGCATATTTAGAAAATCCAAAAATGATGGTTGATAATCAAATAAGAAAAATTATACCAGAATTTAAATAAAGGTACACATAAAATGGTTGAAATTCTTCAGGAAGTAACAGACTGGGTCGACAGTCCCTCGCTTAACGATAGCAATGGAATCTACTGGGTTTGTAAAAGACAAGGGCTGGTCGCATTCCAGCCTCCTCAAGGTGAAAAGGTAGTTTTTGAAAAGCCAATGAGAAACTTTTCAAAGACACGACGTAAATTTAAAAAAATTGGAGTAGAAAAATGATTAATGAAGTAGTAACAGTAATGACAGGAACTGGCGAATACGTTGGTAAATTGGTAAACGAGTCTGAGTATACAATCACTCTTGAAGATCCACGTTTAATTGTAACAACAGAGCAAGGTATGGGATTTGCGAGTGGTATTGCTATGACAAGTGGTGAAAATCCAAAAGAAGCAACGTTCAAAGATTACGTTTTCGTAACATCTGCTAATGAACAAGTTGTTAGTGCTTGGCGTGAACAAACATCTGGTATCGTAGTTCCAAATAGTGGAATCGTCGGCGCATAATGAAAAGAGCCGTTAAAGAAGCAACCACTGATACACTAATTGGATTAGCTATTAATACACCAATTAATTTTGCACTTATTTCATTAGCATTCAGTCTGCAATTTAACGAAGTAGAGACGACGGTTTTATTGACCGTTGTTTTTACTATCTTAGCAATTATAAGAAAAACTATTGTAAGACTACAATTTAGTAAAGGTGACAATAAAGGTAATTAAATTATGGGTAAAAGAAAACTAAACGAACTCACAATTGAAAAATTACAACATGATCATGATTTATTAAAAAAGGAAGTTGCGTATTATAGAAGAGATAATGAAGCTCTACGAAATGATAATATGCAAATAAAGGAAACTTTACGAGCACTTGTTCAAGACGAAAGTTTTTGGTCCGAACAAGCGGTTAAATCTGGAATCGTATTTAGATTAAAGAATATTCTCAACTCTTTGGATAACGAACAATGAAGCGCGGAAAAGATGTATTAGATTATGGTAATGGTAGAGGTGTTGTGTACTATACTGTAGAACACGATGGATTTAAAGTAGCATCTCAAACTGAAAACTATGAAAGACTTGAAAAGTATTTACAAGAACTTATTGATTTAAACGAATTAAAAGAGGCAGCATAATGGTTAAGTATATCGCAAAACGAAACGCGCAAGATGAAGGTTTTGAAGTAGAAGCAGATACTGTGGAAGAAGCAATCGCATTATTGAAATCTGATGACTTCGTTGGTACTGTTGATGTATTGTACTACAAGTTAGATGCCACAGCAACCTATGAAGTTTAAAGATGAATAAAGTAAAAACGTTTTTCTTAGTTATAACCTTTCCTATTTGGTTTCCCATAGCAATATTATGGAATGCAATCTTTGACGACGGTACTGCTATTGATGGAGCTTACGAAGAAATGAGGAATGAAGAAGAGGAATAATCTGTAATATGGTTATTCCTTTTTATTCTATAAAAACTATTTACTTTTTCTGGTGGTTTGATATAATATCCGTATAAATTAATTAAGGAATTATATTATGAATATTGAAATAGTTGGCACTAAAAATAAAAAGTTGATTGCTTATATCGAACGCGTTTATAACTACTTAGGTTTAGATAACACTTGGGCTTTTGTTGACTTTGAAATCACTAAAGAATGCGCAGGTGGTGCCGGTGGTTATTGTGACGGTGATGACGAAACTATTAACATAGAAATAGCACGGCAAGACGCAATGGGTCGCATTCCAATGAAAAACTTAATGATAAACATTGCGCACGAAATGGTTCATGCTAAACAGATGGCGAGCGGTCGTTTGGTTAACAAAGGGTTCGTGTTTCGTAAGAACGACAACGGTCAGCAAGTTATGACTACCAAACAAATCTTTGATGGTCAAGAATATGTAGGAGTTCGTTACGATGAACAACCTTGGGAAATCGAAGCATACGAATTAGAAAACGTCGTTTACGAAGCTTGTAAATAAATGAGGTAATAGACAATGAAAAATCTTATTAGTGATCTATTTAAGACTGACGAAGAAAAAGAACGTGAACGTAGACTACGTCAACAAAATCCTCACCACGTAAAGTCTAAACGTCACTGGGATTGGGATACTGGCTATAGTGATATGGAAATAGATCAAACGTCTAATGAAGAAATAGTAAAAGGAAACAAAAATGACTCATGAACAGCAACTTATACAACTTCTTTATAAGATAGAAAAAATCGCTGAAAACAATAACCAAAAAGAAATCCTAAAACTTATCAATGATTATAGAATGAAAAGGTACGAAGATTCTTTGTGATCTAAAATGAATATCCTTATAACAAAATGTTCTAAAAAAGTTGTTTACTTTTTCTCGCGATTTGATATAATAGACATATAAATTAATTAAGGAATTACATTATGAAAAAGCAAGATTCTATCATCATCACTGAACCACATTTAACTCACCTTTTCACCGGCCAATTGCTTGACCCTAAAGCACTTCCAAAAATTGCCAAAGATCTCGACATCAATGTTGACGACATCAAACACGTTCCTTACGACGCCAAAGAGCACGAGATCCAAATAAAACGTTCTCGTAAGCAATACGGCGATATTATCTCAACCAAACAATACAACATAATTTATAATGAAAATTATTAAAAAAACTATTGACATTATCATTAAGTTTGATATAATAGATACATAAATTAATTAAGGAACTACATTATGAATATTATTACTAACGATTTAACTGCCAAAGAAATTCAAGCTTACCGCGCGTTCCTAGAAGCCGGTCGTAACTGTGGTCACTTAATGGTTGATGACATTGAAGGTTATAGCAAAGCACAAGCCAAAGGTTATCTTTCAAGCTTAGATAAAAAAGGATTTATTCAATATGACGAAGAATTTGCTGGAATGTTTTATGCAATTGCTAAATTCGACGACGGTAGTTCTGAACTTTCGTTCTACGGAGAAAATCTTGAAGACGATCAATATGAAGCACTTGAACAATTCCTCGGGGAGTAATAATGGATAAGTTTTTACATTTAGTTTTATCAGGGTATGTAGTATTGTTATTTTTAGATATACTTCGATCGCATTATCATTACGAAAGACATAAGTTTTTGTTGTTTGACAAGCCAACTAAAAAGTGGATTGATTTCTTTAAGGATGATCATAAATGGACTATAGGTACTCTTATAGTGACATTATTATTAGGATTGATATTCGTATGAAAGATGTATTTGTAGTAGAAGCATTACGTTGGGGTGATAGAGAAGATCACACCTATGTTGTTGGTGTGTTTGATAACCTACATGATGCGTGTGAAGCATGTGTTGTGGAAGAGATGTGGCGTGGCGGTAAGTATGAATGCTTCATTAATGATTGCAATGAAATGAATATTGAAATTCAAGAGCAGAAAAAAACTCTGTTTGACGAATGGGACGTTGAAGAGTTTAACTTAGAAGTACAAAAAAGAGTTGAAGCGTTTTTAGAGGAGCATTAATAATGGGTTGGCGTTATCAAGCAAAACGACTTAAAGAACA